>Ga0256842_1001930_pt1 | contig 15732 bp, 12 predicted proteins | sample 4559240metaG_FD_185973 | JGI IMG/M metagenome (GOLD analysis project Ga0256842, IMG submission 185973) | Hydrothermal vent microbial communities from Guaymas Basin, Mexico - 4559-240 | ecosystem: Environmental > Aquatic > Marine > Hydrothermal vents | place: Mexico: Guaymas Basin | collected...
ACCGATGCGAGTGTTTGGAGAACATTGCTGATTGTTGATAGTGATGAGGCCTTCTCACTTATGAGCACCCCATACTCTGTGCTTATAGCCAGCTTAACCCATAGCCCGGCCTTAATGAGGGAAGTGGCTAGGTAAGTCACTTCCTTCGCGAGAACCTCGAAGGCCGATGGCTTACCATGGAAAAATCCGTCATGGATCGCTACGCCCAGGATAACCCCCTGCGCTGCCTCCCTCTCAAAAAGCTTAACAGCCAACCTCCCTGTCCTCGCGTACGCCTTCCAGTCTATTCTACGCGTATCATCTCCTGGAAAGTACTCCCGCACCATAAGGAACTCGGTGCCAGCGCCGCACACCCCCGCTGGCATGGTGCCTGCGTACCGTATACCCGGAGGTGTTAGGTGAGTAATCATTGCCAGGCTCGTTGGCGCTACCCTAATTTGAGCCGTGACATTCAGCGCTCCTTCAAGCACCACTACCCCACCTAATACTGCTAAGCGCAGGAACAACGGGCCCAGGCTATGCTTACCTAACCTACCCGTAACACCGAATAACAGCTCAATACGATCATCCCCCAGTAACCTGACGTCACGTAACGCAACGTTAATGCCTGGGTCAGCAGCTAGCACGGCCCGCGAAACCCTACTTACGCGGAGAATGGGTGACTTAACACGCACGTTAACGCACGCCACACTACCCTCGGGGATCACGGCGTCGATAGGTTCAGTATCAACCTCCGCTGTCTTAATGCCCGAGGTGCTTACCGAGATACCTAGTGCAGTAAAGAATGGGGTGAAAGCAGCCACCGCCAGTAACGTTAGGAAGGACCTGAAGGGTGAGTCAAGCAACGCTCCCAGCAGGGATGTAAGCCCTACTAATATAAGGGCCCACCCAACACCTGTTACTCGGGCACTCACCTGGTGTTCCACACTATTCAAGGCCTAGGTACCTCCACACGCTTAAGCAGGTCCTCAACTATGTCCTCCCCGCGTAAACCTTCAGCAAGGAATTCCGGCTTGAGGAAGAGTCGATGACTTAAGGCAGGGAGGGCCGCCTCCTTAACATCGTCTGGAATCACGTACTTCCTGCCGTTAAGCAAGGCAAAAACCTTGGCCACGCGAAGGAGTACTAAGGCGCCACGCGGCGTTACCCCTAGCCTTAGGGCTGAGTGATTACGTGATGCCTCGTAAATCCTCGTAACGTACTCCATTACCGGTTCTTCAGCCCTCACCTCCTTAATTTCATTGCGGCATGCAAGGATCTCGTCACGGCCAGCTACAGGCCTTAACGAATTGAACGCCTCCTCAATACGCCACGAACCCCTGAGCAGGAGGGTCCTCATTTCGTCTCTCGAGGGCTGGTTTACGCTAACCTTGATGAGGAACCTATCTAGTTGCGCTTCCGGCAGAGGAAACACGCCCTCTAACTCCACAGGGTTCATGGTGGCCACTACGGTAAACGGATCTGGTAGGGGCCTGGTTTCTCCCTCTATGGTCACTTGCTTCTCCTGCATTGCCTCCAGTAGTGCTGACTGTGTTCTTGGTGATGCACGGTTTATCTCATCGGCTAGCACGATGTTAGCGAAGATCGGGCCTTCGCGAACGACGAAGACACCGCGGGAAGGATCGAAAACACGGGTACCGATGATGTCAGCAGGCAGTAGGTCAGGAGTAAACTGAATACGCCTGAAAGAAAGATTCAGGAGGCGTGCCACTGTTTTAGCCATTAACGTCTTGGCGGTCCCTGGTATTCCTTCGACTAGGGCGTGCCCGTCAGCGATTATCGCGATCATCAATAGCTTCACTTCCCGTTCTCTCCCGACAAGCACGCTCGAGGATCCCCTCACCACCCTATTAATCAGCGACGCAGTTAACGTCACCTAAGTCCTTCACCAAACACATAATTCGTTCGAAGCCCTTATATCTCAGGGCTAACGCCCGCAATGACGTTGATCAGGGCCTCAGCAACCGGGCTGACGGTGTTACTGTGCTTAACTATCCTAGCGACTGTCACCCCACTCCCAACCAATGCCTACTACGGCTACCCAGCCCCAAGGCATAGTGATAAGGTTGCTCATGAAGCAACATCAGTGATAGTTGCATTAGGCATCCTTAAGTCATGGTTAAGGGGATTAGGCGAGCCAACCACTCCACTGGCAAGTAATTTAAGTCCAACAGAGTTAGGTAACGTAATGCTTAGGAAGGTGACCAGCCCAAGTAAGTACGCACTACTCATTGGGGGCCTACAGCTCAAAGCACTGAAGGTGCTTGCCGGACTCAGCCCCACAGTCAGCGCAGAGGATGTGGTGAAGGCGATCAATGCCTCAATAAACTACATGGTGTCACAGGGAATAGTGAATTCATCGAAGACCATGTGGGACGCGATCACTGATAGGGCTTCATGCCAAGTAGCACTCAATTACGTTGCTCTAAGCGTGGCGAGGGTCTCGCAGGGGAATAGCTCAACAGCACTTAAGGCCTTAACAGCCATAGCGGCATTCCAGGAAGCACTAGCAACACACCACTATCGTTATGCGCACTCAATCATGCGTGAAACAGCGGAGAACACGTCATTAATAGCGGCAGCGTACATGGCTTGCCAGCTACCTCCTAAAGCAATTAGTGAGGGAGGTCAGCCCCCGAACCTAGGGGCACCTCAGGTAAGTAGTGGAGTAACGGTGAATGCGGAGGACATACTTAAGGCCGTCGCAGTACTCGAGCGGCTCGGACCTAAAGCTGTTGAGATCCTCAGTAAGGTACCCGTGTCCGCAGTGATCGGCGCCGTGAGTAAGGTGCCGCTCAGCGCGCTACGTAACATGAGTGTTGACGAAATAGTTAAAGCGATAGAGACGGCCGCATCAAGCGGTGAGACGTTCAACCTCAACGCATTCACAGTATCTCCTAACGAAGCTCAGGGAGCCCCTCAAAGCCCGGGAGGACAAGGCACCCCCAACGTCGGCACAAGCACGGCACATGAGGAAAGGTCCCCAATACCCAAGCACTGGGTAAGGCCTCAACTCACTAATCCCTTCCAGGTCAGCGAGGAGTCAAGAACCCCATCAGTAGGTCAGAGTGCTTCCTCGGCGAATTACGCTGCGTCTCCAGTAGTGAGCGCGTTGGTTGAGGTCGTTAAGTCGGTGAGTCTACCCACCCCGCCAACGTACCCGGTAAGTACGAAGTGGTGGTCTCTAACCCTGGCCGAAGGAGGCGTACATACGGTTGCAGGAGCTGGAAGTAGTGTCATTATCTCCAGCCCCTACTTAGTGTCCCTCCTTACACCGTTCCTTGCTGTGGCGGTGCTCGCGGCCCTCATACTGACGCTGAGGACTAGGCAGAGGTACGTTACGGTTAAGCCCGTGCGTAAGGTTACGGTGGGTGAGTTACCGCCCGTGGTGAGGGAATTCTGGGACGCCGTTGCGTTAGCCTCTAGGATTTCGAGTGTGGAACTACGCGCGAACTTAACCCACAGGGAAATAGTTAGTAAGATACTACGCAACCTGAGGGAAGACGCAGGAGTAGCACTCCTTAGACTAACTATCCTTTACGAGGGTGTGAGGTACGCTGGCGTGAAGGTAACGAGAGAGCTGTCCATTAAGGCTCAAGAACTCCTGCAGGAGGTGAGGACGCTTCTTGAAACTAAGTAAGGTCTGGCCCGGAGTCAGCGCCCTGCTTTCCCTCTCGTCGGTAGTGCTGAGTGCTGCTGGGTTTAGGAATCTCTCACCTTACGTGGCAGTGATCTCCTTCATTATGGCGTCAGCTTCGTTCTCGTTAGGTGCTCAGATCCTCTCAATAATTGCCCTGGCTGTGTGCTTGATCTCTCTAGGTAGTGGCGCGGTACTCTGGTTAGCCGTTGCTGTTTCCCTAGCATTAGTTGGACTCATCGCCAGACTAGTATTGAGTGACGTTAAAAGTCATGCATCAAGAAACCTTGTCGTAGGCGGCCTCGCCCTCATGGTTGGCGTGCCGTTGGCTGCTGCTCCTTCACTCCTTTCACGACCGTTAACCTTGGTTGAGCCTTTAGCCGTAGTGTTAGTGTCGGTGATCGCGTCATATGCGTTGGGCTTGTCCTACGCGCTTGGCCGCGGCCTACGTACCGACGTAGCTCCAGTGGGTTTAACGTGGTTAAGGGGCCTCAGTAGGCGGATGTTCGATAAGCTCGTCAAACTACTTACCTGGCTAGTATTGACTGCCTTAATCACTAGGGCCTTAGTTCTCGCGGGAATACCGGCGGTGCTATCCACCATTATAGCGGTGCTTGTTGCCTCCCCTATATTGCTTGTTGCGGGGAGGTACCGTACGGGGCTAGTGACTCTCCTCCTGGCCTGCGCGGCCGCCTCCATAGCCCTCCTGAAAAGGGAGGACATCGTTGGCCTAGGCAATACGCTACGGTTTATCGAGGAGGTGATAAGGAGTCTTGCCTGGTGATAAGGAAGGTTCGCAAGGCTTGCGCTCAAGCACAGTTACTTTCGTGTCGATAGCCGTGGCGATAGCTTTCTTCGCGTCCGCAGTTATTGCCGCGGGTTTCGGTAAGTACGTCATGTCGGTCGTGGCCCTGATCTCAGGACTAGCGATCCTATCCTACGTGATTGAGGTGGGTCGCCACGAGAGGTAGGAAGGGATTCACGCTATTCCTATTCATAATAGCGTTCCTACTAGCGCTAATGCTGGAACCAAACACTGCTGGCCTATCATACGTTGGTGCGTCACCACTCAATAGTGAGTGGGACGGCACGTCAGCACTTGTCAACATACTATCAAGGAACTTATCGATGAGAACCGCAGTGGTGCTTGACTGGGGACACGTAACCCTCCCTAAAGGCAAGGGAATAGTGTTCTTAATTTCACCTACGAAGCCCCTCAACGAGCAGGAAGTTAAGGGTATCTCCGAACTCGTTCGGGAGGGCTACGTCCTTATCGTGGCTGATGAGGGCGTGTACAGTAACGCGGTTCTCGAAGCCCTCAACATACCCATAAGGATTGAAGGTCAGGAACTCATTATTAACGGGTCACCCTCGTTCACTGTAAGCATTAGTGTTGGTGGCGAGAACGTAAGTGTGGAGTACGCCTACGCATCACCCCTTAAGGTGTGGGGCGACGCCAAGGTCCTAGCCATTGCTGGCCACACACCCGTAGCCGCCGTCTACAGGGGACCCATAACAGTCTACGTATTCGGTGACGGAACAATATTCACTAACACAGCGCTGACGCCGCCCAGCCTCCTGAACCCTTACGTGAAGTTACTTACGCTCCTCAAAGTTAGTGTCCGGGGAGCGACGGTAGCCGTCATCGATGCGGAACCCTACATCCTGAAACCTGAGAGCCTATCCAAGCTTTTAAGTAGTGGTCAGCCAGCACCGAAGATCGTGGCGGCCCTCATTAACCCTTACAGGTACTACTACGTGCTCTTAACTTCATATAATGAAGCCCCATCGGTTACGACGTTCGTAATGAGCATTACGGCGTCAGTGCTTCTAGCATACGTGATTAACGCCACACTGCGTACACTCAGGAATTTCGGAGAAGTTAGAGTGCCTGGGCTCGCGCGTGGGCCTAGGCTAGGTAAGTCGGACTCCGCTTGGGTAGGCCTCATGAGGCGAGCCTGCCTTGAGGGGATGGTCACGCACGCTGTCTTGAGGAGGGTGTGCGCAGACATAATGAAGGGAAGGGAGAGCAACGCCCGCAAACTACTGGCGGAAGCGCTTAGCAACAAGCAAGCGAGGGAGGAGGTGCTGCGAGTGCTCCTGCTGCTTTCCAGTGGTTGAGTATTACTGCATGTAAGTTTCACGGGAACGTAGTTAAAATTGTTTTAAGTGTAGGGGGCAAAACCTATAAGTATTTCAAATTGTATCTTTTTATATCGGGAAATAGTGAATGTCGGAGAGGTTGTTGTCGCCGAGAAAGGCGTGTGAACGTCTTGGTATTAGTTTCATTACTTTGAAGAGGTGGATTTACTCGGGTAAGATTCGGGCTGTGAAGACACCTACTGGCAGATGGATGATACCGGAAAGCGAAGTGGAGAAAATTGTAAGCGGAAAGAAAGAATTTAGGGAGATCAGAGCCATTATTTATGCTCGTGTAAGCTCTAGTGACAAAAAGAAGGATTTGGAAAAACAAATAGAGTATCTTGTACAGTACTGTTCTGCTAAAGAATATAGGGTTGTTGATATCCTAAGTGATGTAGCTAGTGGTCTTAAGACTAATCGTAGGGGGTTAACGAAACTGTTTGAGTATGTAATAAATAGACAGGTCGATGCGATTGTTGTAACATACAAGGATAGGCTTACGAGGTTTGGTTTCGAGTACCTTGAGTACTTCTTCAAGCAGTATGGTGTGCACGTAGAGGTCGTTTATGGCGAAGAGGCCAAGGACGCTTATCAAGAACTGATTGAAGACTTACTAGCTATAGTTACTTCATTTGCTGGTAAGCTCTATGGTATGAGGAGCCGTAAGAAGAGGAGGTTAGTTCAAGGTTTTAGGAAGCTCCTAGAGGAGGTTGAGAAAAACGGTTAGGGTGGTTAGGACAGTTGTTGTTAGGAGTGTGAGACTACCGAGGAAGGTGTTTAGGGTTTTTGTTGAGCTTGAGGGTATGTACCGTAACATGGTTGAGCAACTAGTTCTCTATGCCGTGAGTAACGGGATTAAGAGCTTCGCTAAGCTTAAGGCCTTGAAGTATCGTGAGATGAGGAGCCTTTATCAACAGCTACCTTCTCATTATGTATATACTGCTTGCCAGGATGCCTCTACGAGGGCAAAGAGCTTCTTACGATTAAAGAGGCTTGGATTAGCTGAGAGAAATTACCCAGTAGTTAGGAGGGTAAGTATATGGTTGGATGACCACCTATGGAAACCAAATGGGCTAACATCCATTAAGGTAGTTACCCATAGAGGATGGGTAACACTAGGGTTTGAACCTCATAAACAGTACTGGAGGTACGTTAATAGAGGATGGAGACTGGCTAGTGAAGTTAAGGTTAGGCTTGATAAAAGAAGTAGGATGCTTATATTTCATTTAGTATTTGTTAAAGAGGTTGAGGAATTCAAGCCTAGAGGTCATCTGCCCGTAGACATTAACGAGAACAACATTACTATTTTAATCGATGGCGTAGCTTACCTCTTTGAGACCGATACTGAGAAGCTTGTACTAGGTTACTACTACCGCAGGAAGAGGATTCAAGAGAGATATGATGAGTTCTACGGCAAGAAGTCTAGGGTTAAGAGGAAGGTTATGAGGAAGCTTAAGGAGGGGGAGAAGAAACAAGACATTAAATGGAAGGTAGCTAACCTAATTGTTAGGATTGCTTATGAGAAGCAGTACGCCATAGTTCTTGAGAGGCTTGGCAGGAAGCCAGTTAGTAATATGATTAAGAGGGTTAAGGATAGGCAGTTGAGACATAGGATATTTCAAGCAAGCTTTAGAGGAATACAGAGAGCAATTGAGGAGAAGGCTAGAGAGTACGGTGTACCGATAATTCGCGTAAACCCAAAGAACACCTCTAAAATGTGCCCTATCCATAACGCTCCAATAACCTACAGTAATGGTTCAAGGATTGGTAAATGTATTAGGAGTGGTGAGTTATGGCACCGTGATGTAGTTGCCTGCTGGAATCTTCTCCTCAAAGCCCTACGGGGTGATGGGAGCTATGCTCCAAGCTCCGTAGGGTTGGACGTAGATGTGACCCGCGTTCCGTTCGGGTCGAATGCCACCCATGACCCCATAAGGATACCTAAGTCCTTGTGGGCGAGGTGGAAGTCCCTACCGCAGACACAATTTGTTATAATTTTAAACTGAATGAAGCGGTAAGGACAAACGGTCGTAGTAAGACATTTATTTATATGCACCATGTACTAGATGATGAAGACCTGGATTGGGAGGCGTGAACCATGCCTAGGCCTATAGTGGATGAGGCGAAGTGCACTGGCTGTGGAACCTGCGCATCCTCTTGTCCTCAAGGCGTGCTTGAGATTCAGGAAGGTAAGGCGAAGGTAGTGAACCCAGACGCCTGCATTGGCTGCAGGGTCTGCGAGTCCGTCTGCCCAGAGGGCGCCATAACAGTGCAGGACTAAGGTGCTAGCGACACCTAAAACGCCACTCCCTTTTTCTCCATAACTTTCTTACCGTGTGTTGAGGCGCTCTTATTTCTCCCCTAACCAAGTACCACTCAGGGAGCGGTACCGAGTCATGGTGAACGCCAGCATCTGCCTCCTATGCAGGGGCGCTAAGTACTTATGCGGTAAGCCCTACTGCCCCATACTCGCTAGGGCTAGGGCAGCTGTCACTCTATCAATGCTTAAGACACACTCAAAACTCTCCAAGGACTCGTTATTTGGGTCCTCACCCCCGTCGGTTTTCGTGGGTAGGTTCGGCTACCCTAAGGTCGCGTTGGGCCCGTCAGCACCGCCCTTGAGGGGCAACACCTCCACGTATGACCTGCCTGAAGCGTGGCTCAACCTTAAGCTAGAGGATGTCCTAGCGATGAGGTTATCCTTAGTCAGAGGCTACGGAGTAGTTAACGTGAAGAACGCCTGGTCCCCCACCGTAATGAAGGTTCAGGAGGTGGCTCTTTCCGAGAAGCCCGTGGAGATAGAGGTGGAGTTCCTTAAGCCCCCGAGACCCGAGCCTCTCCTAGCCCCTGAAACCCCGCCCATGGGGCCTAGGGCCCCCGCCAAGCGGTTCAGGGTTGTGGGTAACGCGCGTTTCCCGAAACCGCTGAGCAAGGCGTACTACGACACAGACCTAAAGGCCACGGATGCCATTATTGAGTTGTACAGAAGCGGCCTGCCCGTGTCAAGCATACAGAAGGCTTTGTCGGTCGGGGCGTTGGGTACTGGCAGGAGGAGGCGTTTAGTGCCGACGCGCTGGGCAATAACGGCTGTTGACGACACCGTGTCAAGACACTTAGTCAGGATCGTTAAGGAACTACCCGAATTCGGTGAGTACCTCCTCTTCGTCAGGGAGCACGCAAGGAACCTATTCATAGCGATAATCATTCCAGGCCAGTGGAGCTTCGAGTGGATGGAGGCATGGTTCCCCGGCTCCACATGGAACCCCAACGGAATCACAGTTAGCTTAGAAGGTGATTGGGAAGGGCCCGGCGGCAGAAGCGAGTACGCCTCAATAGGCGGGTGCTACTACGCTGCCAGGCTAGCCACAGCGGAATTCATGCTTCGCACACGGAGGAAGGGAATGACCGTACTCTATCGGGAAATCTACCCGGGCTTCAACCTCCCCATAGGTGTGTGGTACGTTAGGGAGAACCTCCGGGCACTATTCCGAGGCAAACCTAAACACTTCTCAAGCCTAGAGGAACTACTGCGTGACATCAAGAACTTAACCAAGGTACCCCTCAACGTGTGGGTTAGGAGGTCAGTCATACTAAGTAAGCTACTAAGGAACAGGAGGCTCGACGAATATGCGGTTAAGCACCACTAAACCCACCTTCATTAAGTACACATTCACCAAGACATTCAAGGCGCTAACCCCTTCAGGCCTCCCAGACATAGACTACGCACTAAACCCTTACGTAGGGTGCGCGCACGGATGCACCTACTGCTACGCCCGCGCATACGTGAGGGACGCTGAAGTAGCTAGGGAGTGGGGCTCGGTAGTCAAGATACGCGTCAACCTAATAGACGTGCTGATTAAGGATGTAGGCAGGCTTAAGCCAGGCGTAGTGGGCCTAGCAACAATAACGGACCCGTACCAACCGATCGAAGCGTCCCAGCACCTCAGCAGGGAATCACTGAAGATCTTACTCCGAGCGGGCTTCAAGGTTGACCTACAGACGAAGTCACCCCTAGTACTTAGGGACATTGACATCCTAAAGCGATGGCGGGACCGTGTTGAGGTAGGATTAACGATAACGACGCTGAGGGATGAAGTGGCAGCCATCATAGAGCCGGGCGCGCCCCCACCCTCAGAAAGGGCTAAAGCACTGAGGGAGCTCTCCGCATCAGGAATAACCACATGGCTCTTCCTAGGCCCCGTAATACCGGGGGTAAACGACGACTACGGTAGTGTGAAAAACGTTGCTAAGCTAGCAGCAGACACAGGCTCACTCCTAATCCATGACCCCCTAAGGCTGAAGCCCCAAATACTCAAGACGCTAAGCCAAGCCCTAAGAACCCTAGGACTAAACCCGAACAACGTGATTAACAAAGCAAGAAGTAAGGCATGGCTCCAGTCAGTAAGGGACGTGGTGGAGAAAGCATGCACCGATACGGGAGCCGAATGTGTCCCCGCATTCTAACCTGGCGTTCGAGAACCTCGCACCCCGTTCGAACAACTGTTCTATTCTTAAGGTACTTTTAAAACGGGCTCGGTAAGAACACGGTGAAGAACACGTGTCAAGCAAAACATTGCTCAAGCCCAAGCTAAGGGCAGGGAAGGTCTCAGCGGCACTCATAATTGCGCTCGTACTACTAGCTGGTTTCGCAGCCCTACTAACCCTCACAATGCAGAAGCAAGTACCGCCAACCACAACAAGCACGGCAAGTAACTCAACAACACCCTATACCCCTCCCTACACTCACCCAGGCACCACTCATCCAGCCACGACCAGCACGAAAACACCAAGCGCCGCTAGTGACGCGTCCTTCGTGAAACCTATTGAGAGCTACGAGGAACTAGCGACGATCATCGGCAGTGGCTCAACACAGTACTACACGCTGGGAGGTAATGCGGTGTACTTAGAAATGGCTCAAGCAGGGATTAAGGTACCGACACCAGTAACAACTGCTCTTGTCACTACAACCGTAACTGTGACGGCTACAACCACCAGTGCAGGAAGCTCAACACCGGAGTACTCGCACACGAACGTCCAGGTGGCGGGAGTAGATGAGGCTGACATCGTGAAGACGGACGGTAAATACGTATACCTAGTTGGGAAACCTACATTCACTGAGGTCCGAGTAAACGGGAGCATTATCCATATATGGAGAACACCTGTCTACATAGTGCTTGCTTACCCGCCCGACGATATGAAGCTAATATCTAAGATCGAAGTGCTAGGCAGGGTTAACGGGATCTTCATAAACAACGACAGGTTAATTATAATCAACAGTAGCTCCATGTACTACAGGATACTCAAGTACACGGTGACGCCCTCAACCCCAACCACAACTACAGTCACAGCAACCACAGCAACCGTGACCACTACCACAGTACCAACACCTCCCACAAGGGTGGTTAAGCCAATTCTAAACACAACGATACTAGTCTACGACGTGAGCAACCATGAGAAACCTGTTCTGAAGTACAAAGACAGTGTTGGCGGGACCATGCTAGCTGCTAGGATGATAGGGGATAGGGTATACGTGATGACCGTGATCCGCAAGGACTTCATAATACCTCTCTACGGGCAGAAAGAGGGGAAGACCCCGGTAGTGGTTCCGACAATTAATGGTAAGCCCATGCCACCTAATAAGATAATGTATGTGGCCCTCAAGGATGTCATGCCATACAGCAGCGGATATGTCGTTGTGTCTGGCCTAAATCTGAAGGACGGGTCTTTCGATGCTAAGGCGTACGTAATGCCTTACCCCGACAGGGTGTACGTGAGTAAGGAATCAATATACTTGCTGTCGAGCTGGTGGTCATACCCAGAAATAATGGTCGAGGTAATTAAGAATGCGGTACTTCCCTACCTCCCACATGATGCAGCTACCAGGATAAACACTACGTTATCCAACACTTCGCTTCCAATCTACGTTAAGCTAGTGAACGTCGGGAAGGTGCTGGAGGACTACATTAAGAACGCACCGAAGGAGGATGTAATCAAGCTATTCGCGAGCATCTACGACTACATAGAGAAGAACATAACCCAGAAACCATTGACGGCAACACACATATTTAGGCTCAAGCTGGAAGGGCTGACTGCCGTAATGGTGGCTCACGCGAAAGCTAGTGGGAGAGTACTAGATCAGTTCGCTATGGATGAACGCGACGGTTACTTCAGAGTAGCAACTACCGCGATGATAATAAAGGAGTTCAAGATCACTGGGTACTCCGAGAACATGATCCCCTCAGTAATGCCTGTCTACGAGGACGTGAATAACGTGTACGTAATGAACGCATCCAACCTCAAGATCGTAGGCAAGTTGGAGGGGCTGGAGCCCGGAGAGAAGGTGTACGCGGCCAGGTATGTGGGCAAGTACCTATACCTAGTAACGTTCAGGAGGGTAGACCCGCTCTTTGCCATAGACCTCAGCAACCCCAAGGAACCTAAGGTAATAGGGTTCGTGAAGATGCCTGGGTTCTCCGAATACCTACACCCATACAAAGACCGCTACCTAATAGGTGTGGGGTTAGACGCAGACGAGAGCGGTAGAGTGAGGGGCTTAAAGATATCCCTCTATGACGTAAGCAACCCCAAGAACATAACGGAGGTATCGGCAATCAAGGTTAAGGGAGGATGGAGCACCTCCCAAGTACTGTGGGACCATAAGGCATTCCTAATAAACCCAGCCAAAGGATACCTGTGCATACCCGTAAGGGTATACAGCGCGGGTAAGGTAAACGGGTACCTATATATAGTGAGAATAGGTGAGGACGGCAAACTCAGCATCGCAGGGAAGATACAGCACCTCAACGTCATAAGGTCGCTCTACATAGGCAACTACCTATACTCAATCTCACAGACATTAATACAAGGCGTTGACCTTAACACAATGAAGGTCATATCCTCAGTTAAGCTAAGCTAAAAACCGGTAACCTTTTTCCTTAGTACCACCTAAACCGCAGGTTTCTTTACCGCGTTAATATCTTTATAAAACTGGTTAAGTTAGAATTCAACATCTAAACCGGGGAGTAATCATGATGTCTGCTGGACTTAAGCTGAGATACGGTATTTCGAAGGTCGTGGGTATAACGCTCCTGCTACTGATCTCCGTCGCGATAGGGGTCGCTCTTTACGCGTACGTCGAAAATAGGGCGGCAAGCGTAAATAACTACCAGGTCTCAGCAAAACCAGTGAAGGTTGAGGCGGTCAGGCTCTACAGCTTTAAGGACTTCATTAAGTTCTTCCTATACGTGTCTGTGGATCCGCCTAAATTCGATTATGTGTACGTGAAGGACCCCTCAACTAAGGTTGTTTACAAAGCTAAGCCGGAGTCCGTCCAGAAACTCGGTCGGGATCTGTACCTTCTAGTGGTCACCGTACCTAAGTCCATCATTAAGTCTAAGGTAGTTCAGGTAACCATATCCGTCAGAGGAAATCAGGCGTCAGCGGTTTACCCCTTCAGCGTGGACTTAAGGCAGGTTCCGGTATCTTCCCTGCCTATCGTCTACTTACTAGCCGTTGAGGGGTATCCCAGCTCGTGGGTGAGAGCTAGTACGTTACTTAATCTTCTGCAACCTCTGGTGGGCAAGCTAATAAGTAAGGTCGTGGTAGTGAACACCTCAACCGCCTGGGAGGAGCTCCTCAGCAACGGGCCAGCATCAGCCATAGTAATTAACTGTCACGGGGAAGCTGTCCCTGTAACCGCCTCTATAGAAAGGGACGCCGCTAACCCTAGTAAGTGGGTTCAGATGTTCAGGAGGATCGGGGAGAGAGTCCGTAACGGCTGGATATGGGTCAGCGTCATAGGGTACCCGTTCTACTACGTGGCGAACTCCACCGGGCTTTACTCATGGTCCCCGAATTCTGGGTTTTATGGTCCCGGCGACTCAGGAGCGAAAATCGTTCTTGGGGAGGCTACGGGAGGGTACGGCCTCTTCTGGGGTAATAGCGGGGCCGATCTCCTAGCTAAGATAACTAACGCAGGCTTAATTGCCGCTAACCTCACTGGTATAGGCCTTCCGAAGACGGTCTATGCTTCAAGAAGTATGAACGTAGGTGCGTTCCTTAAGGCAACGGTGGAGCCGTTCTACGTAAACAAGACCGGAGGGATGACATACTACTCAGCAGAAGCCATATACACGGGGAGAGGCGCTTTCGTACTAATAGGCTTCAGTGCGTTCGAGGATAACGCGTCAGCAAACGCTTCCGTAGCTCTCTCAATATATGCCTACATCTTCAAACGCTCTCCATCACAGGTCAATAGGTTAACTGGCTCTGCATACGTTCTCGATTGCCTGGATTCGAGGGCATCATGGAGCGACACGAGAGTAGCTAATGGAGTAGCAGTGAACGTTGAGGGAATAGCGTCTGAGGCAGCGCTGAAGATCATGGGCTTCAAAGTAAAGCACATACTCTCAGCAGACGACGTATGGGGCGTGCTAGGCGCGCCTGAAAGTAAGGCGGCCGTAATCAACACCCTTGAGGAAGCCCTCCCGATGCCTTCAGAGTTAATTCAAACACCCGCCACTACGACCTACTGGCACGCTCTAGCCAATGAAGGAATAGTTGTGTCCCTCTACGCTTATGGTGCGCCGCAGTCTACAGGTCTCGTGAGTTACGAATCAAAATTCACGCTGGAAGACGGAGAGGTGACACTCTACGTAGTCCCGCTAACACTTGCTTCAACCAGCGAAGGTAACGTAGCGCTACAGATTAACTACAGTGTCAACGCGGTCAGATTCACTGATACTGGCATAGTAGCTTATATTAACTCAGGGGGAACAACAACCCAACATACGCTCATGGGATTCCAACTACTACACACGTACACAGTGACGTTCAAGTTCGACAAAACCCTAGGAACCCTGACAATACAGGTTAAGGACCTTGACACCGGAGAAACAAGCAGCACTACCGGAGACGGAGCCCCATCTCAAGTAACTTTATGGCTCGGCACCGCGCCAGCATCCTCGGAAACAGAGGCTTCCGCCTTGATTAAAGAGCTAGTGATTAGTGGGACGTACGTACTGGGCACCAATACCCTCTCTGGGACAGTAACGGCTAACTTCGCCACCAACGATGAGGTCACAGCATCTAACCTATGGGAAACGTACTTCACGCAGATCGTGTCAGGAAGTCCCTCGACCACGTACCCCATGTGGAGGACGCTAATATCATTGATCATGTTGCGGGTCAAGCAGGGATGGACCGTGGTGCTGAACAGTAACGGCTACACAGCATACTACGTAAGCAACCCGGCACTAAGCCCCACCTACAGCGACGGAATATATAGGGTAGGCCCGGATGGGCTCTCATGGATTACTCAGATCCTGGGAGGAAGCATCACGATCGACTGGGACACGCACTACCCGCACATAGTTGGGGAGAGCCTCCCCGGATGGCTAACGCCGAACTGGACAGCCAGCAGGATGCAGCTACCCAACAACCTAGTAATTGCCAGTAAAACCTACGGAACCCTTAACGGATACCTAATGTGCTATGCCATCAAATACGGAGCAGGAAAAATACTGGTTGGTGGTGCAGGCACAAATGCCCTCCCCGTGAACCTCATCTTACTGAGTAAGGTTTACGGTTAAGGCCCAGCACACCAGTACTACAACAGAGTATACGTGGAAAGCGGACGTACCTCGTTGCCTGGGTGAGGCGATGTTAGAGGAGGATAAGTACGTATACGCATGCGTGGAGAACGGTGCGGACATCAAGTACACCTTAAATCCCAAGGAGTGTCGTGGCCGCGCTGAACCATTAATGAGTAATAGGCAGCGAGTGGCCCTAAGCAAGCTAATGAGTGCTCTCCTCAGACACATACCTCACGAGGCCGGCCTCACACCAGATGAGGAAGGGTGGGTCACGCTAAGAGACCTTGTTGAGGGCATTACTAAGGTGTGGAGGAATAAGGAATTGTACTCATGGGTAACAGAACGTCACGTACACGCGGT
>Ga0256842_1001931_pt1 | contig 15731 bp, 11 predicted proteins | sample 4559240metaG_FD_185973 | JGI IMG/M metagenome (GOLD analysis project Ga0256842, IMG submission 185973) | Hydrothermal vent microbial communities from Guaymas Basin, Mexico - 4559-240 | ecosystem: Environmental > Aquatic > Marine > Hydrothermal vents | place: Mexico: Guaymas Basin | collected...
GTTAAGTTTGATGTATGTGTTGTATTATCTACAGTGATAGTTTCTGTTGTACCATCTGGATATGTTACAGTTTCGCCATCACATACAGCTTGTGTTTCGGTTAAATCGTAGATAGGATTCATTGTTACGCTTGTAACTATTATACTATCGCAACCTAATGCTGTTGTTAAATTTGATGTATGTGTTGTATTATCTACAGTGATAGTTTCTGTTGTACCATCTGGATATGTTACAGTTTCGCCATCACATACAGCTTGTGTTTCGGTTAAATCGTAGATAGGATTTACTGTTACAGTTGCTGTATCGACATCCGTTAATCCTGCGGCATCGGTAACCGTTACCGAATACTGTGTTGTAACAATTGGACTTACGTTATGAGGGCCTGCTGTTGCTGGTAAACTAGCCCAATCATAAGAAAATGGAGCCGTTCCATCTACAACTGTTGCTAACAAGTCTACATTATCGCCTTCGCAAATTGTTTCATCATTTATTGTTACTGTTAAACCACAAGGGACAACATTAACAACCGCTTGTTCTGTATGAGCTACAACACAAGGAGACGGAGTTGACTCCCACTCATAAGAAAGTCCGTCTATCCAAGTTGATCCCCCATTCCTAGAAAAATCAAAAGAATTTGTAGCTTGTCCTGTTGTGAAATTTATTTGTTGTGAAATATCGTTTGGTGCAGCATTAAATGTTGAGGTGTTTGTTCCGTCTGTAATACTAATGTCTCCATTATTATTATTACGTGCTAATGAAATTGTAATATTAGTACCTGCAGGAACTGTATTAGCGATTGTCAATGTCAAATTAGGACTACCAGCATTAACTTCTGCTGAATTTGTATTATTCAAAGTTGTTCCTACGCCTTCTATTACTCCAGTTGCATTTAATGGATTAACGCCACCACTTGCACTAACTGCATATTCGGTACTTGTAACAGGTGCAGCAGTTAAAGATACACTTGTAATATTTAACGTTGTATTGCTTGTAGCTCCTGTAATAGTTACAGTTGCGTTACCTGATGCATCTAAAGTAACCGTCTGATCAGAACCACCGTCAATATTATACGTTACTACAGCGTCAGCAGTACCTGTTATATTAAAAACGGCATCTTCGCCCGAACAAATATCTACACCAGCTGCAACTGTAGCTTCTGGCATTATTATATCTATGGTTATTTCGGCAGACGATGCTGAATTTCCACAGTAATCGGTTACAGAACCTGCTGCACTTGAATCTAGACCAAGTGTATACGTACCTGTAGTCGATAATGCAGGTGAAATATCTGCTATCAAGTAATTATCAACTTCGCCCCCACTACCACAATTAACAGAAGTGACATTTGACACGGTGTAAGGCCCTCCTGGACCATTCAAATAAAAATCGGCGTCGTCTACAGAAGAACAAAGAATATTTTCTGAGAAATAAAAAGTAATTGAAGTTGCATTACATTCTGGCTCCTCTATCATAGTTACTACTGGAGGAATAGTATCAAATATTACAGCCTCTGATTCTGAGAAATCAAGATTGTAGCCTGTATTTCCTGTATATTGAGCAATATATAAAAGGTATGTATTTCCTGCTATTATAGTTACATCTGGATTAAATGTATTCCAATCACCCTCACCTGATCCATTACAATCTGAAGTACCTGATTGATTCATTAAAGCACTATTAATACCTGTTGGTCCATGATTTTCATTTGTTCCAGATTGATCTCCTGCTGTACTTGAACTTATCATATAGTCCTCAGTATTAGTCGCAAAATCGGCACAATCATTTCCTGATAATTGTAAAAGATCCCAATCATAATCATCAGCTGGATTAACTGGATCAATCACAAATCTTAAAATACCCGTTGTATATGCTGTAAATTGATACCAAACACCACCACTTTCCGAAACAATACACCATGGATGATCTGCATCATAATCACCTAACTCATTTTCATAATTACCTACCTCATCGGTGGCATCATGATACTCTAAGGGATCACAAATTAAAATTGGATCTAAACAATCTGCTCCATGAACAGGAGTTTGAGCTTTGAGAAAAAAAGACATTCCCAATATTAAAAACAAAAGCAAGATTTTCTGTATAGTTTCCATGTCTCTAAATATTTTAAACATTATAAATATATTACAAAAGACGTATAAGACTCTTCATCGGCTGCCGTCATTAAATTTATTGGGCAGTAATCACCCCTAATAATTGACCATTTAATTTATTAGGGAGTACTCTTTCCTTTTTCTGCATAAAAAAAAGGCAACCCTAATGGTTGCCTTTTACATTTTCTATTAAGAATAGAATTTATTACTTATTCTCTTTTCTTTCTGGTTTTGGTAAAAGTGCCTTACGAGACAATTTGAATTTACCATTTCTTTCGATAGATAATAATTTAACATCTACTTTATCACCAATTTTAAGAACTTCTGTTACTTTTTCAAGTCTTCTGTGCTCAATCTCCGAGATATGAAGCAAACCTTCTTTTCCTGGCATAATCTCAACAAAAGCACCAAAAAAAGATGCTACACAAAAACAAAAAGCAAGGAAACGATTTAAAACAAGAGCTGGCATTGAACCAGTAATCGGTCATATTAAACACGACCACAAAATGTTGAGGGATTATTTAAAAAGCGCTCTTGGTAATCAATTAAACACAATTTTAGCAGGAACAGGCTTTAATTTAAAGAAAATGCTCAATAGAATTAAAGAGCAAATTCTTTTTATCTTTTTTGAACCCGTAATTTTTGAAAAAACACTTTTACTTATAAGTTATGAGTGTCGAAAAAATGGAGTTCTTAAGGTTTAACTAGTTAAAAACATTTAACTCTCTCGAACATAAACTTATAAGCATAAAAAAGCTCGACTATAATCGAGCTCATTTTATATTGATAAAAAATATTATTTATCCTAATACTTCTTTCATTTTAGAACCTAAATCTGCTGGAGAATCTACGACATGTATACCTGCGGCTCTCATAATTTTCTTCTTTGCTTGGGCTGTATCGTCTGCTCCACCAATAATGGCACCGGCATGTCCCATTCGTTTTCCTTTTGGAGCCGTTTCTCCTGCAATAAAACCAACCACTGGCTTAGTTCCATTTTCCTTAATCCATGCAGCTGCTTCGGCTTCCATATTTCCTCCAATTTCACCAATCATAATAATACCTTTGGTTTCTTCGTCAGCCATGAATAATTTAACAGCATCTAAAGTTGAGGTTCCAATAATTGGATCCCCTCCAATTCCAATAGCTGTAGTTTGTCCTAAACCTGCTTTTGTTAATTGATCAACAGCCTCATAAGTTAATGTTCCTGACTTTGAAATAACTCCAACCGTACCTTTTTCAAAAATAAAAGCAGGCATAATTCCAATCTTAGCTTCATCAGGAGTAATAATTCCAGGACAATTTGGTCCTATTAATCGAGTCTCCTTATCTGAAAGATATTCTTTTACTTTTACCATATCTGAAGTCGGAATCCCCTCTGTAATACAAACAACAACTTTGATACCCGCTTCTGCTGCTTCCATAATAGCATCGGCTGCAAATGGAGGTGGAACGAAAATTATCGACGTGTCAGCTTGTGCTTCTTTTACAGCATCTTCAACTGTATTAAAAACAGGCTTACCCAAGTGTTCTTGTCCACCTTTCCCTGGAGTTACACCTCCAACAACATTTGTTCCATAGTCAATCATTTGTCCAGCATGGAAAGTTCCTTCTCCACCTGTGAATCCTTGAACTACAATTTTCGAATCTTTATTTACTAATATGCTCATTGCTATTATGTATTTATGTATTGATTTAATTTTCGATTTCCAAATTTATATTTTTTCCTTCAGTATACAAAATTACATATATTGAAATATGTATGTTTTATAGCCGACTTTTAAACATTCTTTTCCATAGCCTTTTCTATTTCGTCAATATTGCGAATCGTTTTGCTCATTAAATCTAAAGGAGGTTCGCCTACAACAATATCATTCTCTATTCTTATACCAAGCGCCTCATTCTCCACATACAAGCCAGGCTCACAAGTTAATACCATTCCTTTTTCGAACGGAATTTCAATGTTTCCGACATCATGAACATCAATACCTAAAAAATGACTTGTTCCATGCGGATAATATTTTTGTAATTCTTCTTCTTTATTAAGCAATCCAATTTCTTTCAATTCTTTTTTCATCCATTGGTTCACTTTTTTATTAACAATTTTAATAGTGTTTCCTGGGACAAACAATAGAATTGCTTTTTTCTGAATCTCTAAAACCAACTGATATAATTCTTTTTGCCGACTAGAAAACTTTCCATTAACAGGAATCGTTCTAGACAAATCTGCGGCATAATAATTATAATCAGCACCAAAGTCCATCAATAACAAATCGCCATTTTTTAACAAAGAATTATTCTTAATATAATGAAGTGAACAAGCATTAATCCCCGATGCCACAATAGGATCATAGGCATGTCCATTTGCTCCAAGCCTTCTGAAATTATAAAATATTTCGGCTTCAACTTCATATTCTTTTTGATTGGGCCTAACTGTCGACAGAACTTTTTTATAAGCCTCATTTGTAATATCAACAGCTTCTTGCATCATTGCAATTTCCTCATCAGATTTAATCAATCGTAATTGATTTAGAATTTGCCGAGGAGATTCTATTTTATTATTTGGAAATCTATTCTCTAATTTCTTTTCGAAAGAAGAATGTTTTAAATTTAGATTTGTCGTTTGAGAAAAAGCATCTTCACCCAAAAGATAAATCAAGGTATCTACTTTTACCAAATCAAAGATTTTCCGATCAAAACTAGAATTCCATAACACTTGGTTAATTCCAGAAACGGTTTCTACTTCAATTTTATTTAATTTCTTACCTTCCCAAGTTTCTAATCTTAAATCAGGCTTAAGAATAAAAATATACTCAAAAACGTCTCCTTTCTTATTCTTATATAATATAAGAGATGTTTTTTCCTGAGTTATACCCGTCAAATAATACAAATCCGATTGCTGTCTAAAGGCAAATTGTTGATCTCCATTTTTTGGATATTGATTATTCGATAATAATATCATGACTGAATTAACCTTCATTTTTTGAAGTAGATTCAATCGATTTTTGGCAAAAAATGCCGAAGTAAAGTCCATAACTATTTTGTGATAACTTAATTATAACTCTTTTCTCATTCGTCCTACAGGAATACCAAGTTGTTCTCTATATTTAGCTACAGTTCTACGAGCAATTTTATACCCTTTCTTTTCTAGATGCTCAGAAAGTTTATCATCAGTAAGCGGCTTCTTTTTATCTTCTTCGTCTACTAATTCTTGTAAAATAGACTTTAACTCTTTTGACGAAACATCTTCACCATCAGTAGTTTGCATAGCCTCCGAAAAAAATGATTTTAACGAGAATATTCCAAAATGCGTTTGAATATATTTACTATTTGCCACTCTAGAAATAGTAGAAATATCTAGTCCTGTTTTTTCAGCAATATCCTTTAATATCATTGGTTTTAACGATTTTATATCGCCTTCTTCAAAATATTCTTTTTGATATTCCAAAATTGCATTCATGGTTCCCAATAAAGTTTGCTGCCTTTGTTTAATTGCATCAATAAACCATTTTGCAGAGTCTATTTTCTGACGAATAAAAGTTACTGTATCTTTCTGAGATTTAGATTGATTATCTTTGTTAGTAGCATAATCATGCAACATATTCGCATATGTTTTACTCACTCTTAATTCTGGGGCATTTCTAGAATTAAGAGTCAATCGTAATTCTCCATCCTCAAAATCTAGTAAATAATCAGGAATAATATGTTGAGTAATTTTATTCCCTCCACCAGAAAATGCACCTCCTGGCTTTGGATTTAATTTTACAATTTCATCCATTACCGCTTTCAGTTCTTCATCGGATAGATTATATTTTATGCTAAGTTTACTATAATGTTTTTTACTAAACTCATCAAAATGATAACTTAATATTTCTTTTGCCAAAGCAACATATTTGTTATCCTGATTTTTCCTTTCTATTTGTAATAATAAGCATTCTTGTAATGTTCTTGCTCCCACACCTGCAGGATCTAGACTTTGAATTATTTTCAAAATCGCCTCTAACTTTTCATCACTTACTTCAATATTTAACCTAAACATTAAATCGTCCGCAATCATTGGAATATCCCTTCTCAGATAACCATCTTCATCAATATTTCCTATAATATACTTTCCCAATTCATATTCATCCTCAGGTAATTTCTTTAATCCTAACTGAGTATGCAAACTTTCGTAAAATGAAGAACCCGCGGCATTGGGCATCTCTTTTTTTTCATCATCTTTCGAATGATTATTTGCATTTAATCGATACGATGGAGTATCTTCTTCGTTAATATAATCTTCGAGAGTAAATTCCTCTTCTTCTTTCTGATCGACTTCTTCTTGTTTTTCTTCTTCATCGTAGCCCTCTTCAAGAGTAGGATTCTCCTCCAATTCTTTTTTAATCCTCTGCTCAAGTTCAATTGTTGGCACTTCTAAAAGTTTTATCAACTGAATTTGTTGTGGAGATAATTTCTGAAGTTGCTTTTGGTTTAATCTTAAATTTAACATCTCTGATAATTTTATAAATCATAGAAAACACGAATTAATTTCGTATTAACATTAGTAAAACTAGGAATATTGAGCTCAGAAAACAAGTTTTAACTTCAGTTTTTACTAACAGAGAAATTCTATAAGTTTTTGTGGAATACAATTGGCTCACCTTCAAAAAGGAAAGCTAATCTTGAGAATTTTCTTTTTAGAACACAATATCGAACCCAGTAACAATGTGGTGAATCATTCTTAATTACAGAGTATGTTTTAGACAAAAAATTAATTGTATTTTCATTAGGAATTTCTATCCCATAGAGCATTCTCGAATCATTCTTAGAAACGAATTTAATCACGACAAACAAAGAATCTTTAACATTTCTAACATTCACTATACTTGGTTTCTGGTATGTACTTACGGAATCTTCTTTAATTAAAGATACATCAATCAATGTAAAACCTGCGTATTTAGAAATAACTTTCTTTGCTCTTAACAAAAACGCTTCTCTAAGCGAATCTTTATAGTAATAGGGTTTTTCATCCATAGAAACATATATACCATCATGGAATTCATTCTCAGTCACTTTCTTCTGCGTTATTAACAAATCATCATCTTGTTTTTCACAAGAAAATATAAAAATCACTACCAATAAAATTAATCCAATCCATTTCATACTAACATTTACGGGTTCTCTATTATTTTGTTTCCAAAATTACTGAGACTTACTAAATTACGTTTTTAAACCTAAAATGATAAAATGAAATTCAGAACCTATAAATTTCTTATTTAGAACGATTTTAATTAACTTTGTAATACACAAGAAATTCATATAATAATGAGCGACAAAGATTTATCAAAAAACGATTTTAAAGTAGAAGTTCTAGCCGATTATAAGTTAGCAAATCTTAGTAGAAACATTTCTCAAATAGGTCGAAAGGAAGTCCTTACTGGTAAAGCTAAATTTGGGATTTTCGGCGATGGTAAAGAAATTATTCAATTAGCAATGGCAAAATATTTCCAAAAAGGAGATTGGCGCTCAGGATATTATAGAGATCAAACTTTAATGATGGCTTTAGGTGAATTTTCTGCCAAAGAATTTTTCGCTCAACTTTTTGGTGATACTGACATTAAAAATAATCCTAGTAATGGTGGGCGTTCATTCAACAATCACTTTGGTACCAGAAGTTTAAACGAAGATGGAAGCTGGAAAGATTTAACCAAAATAATGAATACATCCGCTGATATTTCGCCTACGGCAGGACAAATGCCTCGATTATTAGGGTTAGCTTGGGCATCCAAACATTTTCGAGAAAATAAAGAGCTGCATCAATTTAAGACCTTATCGAATAAAGGTAATGAAATAGCATGGGGAACCATTGGTGATGCGTCAACTTCGGAAGGTCATTTTTGGGAGACTATGAATGCGGCTTCTGTTTTGCAAGTTCCGATGGCAATGGTTGTTTACGACGATGGTTACGGCATCTCTGTCCCTAAAAAGCTCCAAACTACTAAACAAAGTATTTCCGAAGCTCTTAAAGGTTTTCAGAGAGATAAAAATGGTGGGATTTATATTTATAAAGCTAAAGCTTGGAATTATTCTGAATTAATTAAAACTTTTGAAGAAGGAATAAATAAATGTAGAGAAGAACACGTTCCTGTTCTTTTCCATATCGAAGAGGCGACACAGCCTCAAGGGCATTCTACTTCTGGCTCTCACGAAAGATACAAGGATGAAACTCGATTGCAATTTGAAAAGGATTTCGATGGAATTAGGAAAATGAGAGCTTGGATTCTAGGCAACGAAATTGCTACCGAACAAGAAATCTCTACTATTGAGTCTGAGGCACTAAAAGAAGCTAAAGATGCTAAAAAATTAGCATGGAAAAGATATATCAATCCTATTATTGTTGAAAAAAATAAATTATTAAAAATCGTATCGGGTAGAGGCTGTAGATGTGTCGTTGCAGAAGATAATGATAAAGTCGACATTCTTGCGAATGAGCTTAAAAACATTTTGGTGCCTAATAGAAAAGATATTTTTTCGACAGCAAAAAAAATACTTCGGAATGTTTGTTCTGGATGTATGTCGAAACAAATTCTACAAGGAGAATTAAAACAATGGTTAAAAGAAAATTACGAAATAGCAAATCCTAAATATCATAAGTATTTATACGTAGAAGATGAAACGTCTGCTTTAAAAGTAAAATCTATACCTCCTATTTTCGAGAAAAGCAAAACTGTTGCAGGAAGAGAAATTTTGAGAGATAATTTTCAAATTATGTTCCATAAAAATCCAAAAGTCATAACTTTCGGAGAAGATACAGGTAAAATTGGTGGTGTTAATCAAGCTATGGAAGGCATGCAAGAGAAATTTGGCGACTTACGAATTTCTGATACTGGAATTAGAGAAACAACCATTATGGGTCAGGGTATAGGAACTGCACTTCGAGGATTACGTCCTATAGTAGAGATTCAATATTTTGACTATTTAATGTATGCCTTACAAACGGTTAGCGATGATCTTGCAACCACTCATTACAGAACAGCTGGAGGACAAAAATCTCCAGTAATAATAAGGACTCGTGGTCATCGTTTAGAAGGTATTTGGCATTCGGGTTCTCCATTAAGCATGGTCATTAATTCTATTCGTGGTGTTTATGTTTGTGTTCCTAGAAATATGACTCAAGCAGCTGGATTTTATAACAGTTTAATGGCTGCCGAAGATTGTGCTCTAGTTATTGAACCTCTAAACGGTTATCGACTACACGAAAAATACCCAAAAAATATTGGGGAATACAATACTCCACTAGGTATCCCAGAAACCTTAGAAGAAGGTAATGATGTTACTCTTGTTACTTATGGGTCTTGTGTTAGAATTGCTCAGGATGCAATCGCACAACTGAAAGAATTTAATATTTCAGTTGAGTTAATTGATGTTCAAACTTTATTGCCTTTTGATATTAATCATTCAATTACTGAAAGTATTAAAAAAACAGGACGTGTATTATTTTTTGACGAAGATGTTCCCGGTGGAGCTACAGCGTATATGATGCAAAAAGTAATAGAAGAGCAAAATGCTTATCAATATTTAGATAGTGCTCCGAAAACACTCAGTGCTGAAGAGCACAGACCTGCATATGCTACAGACGGAGATTACTTTTCAAATCCTAATGCTGAAAATGTTTTTGAGGTTGTTTATGACATGATGCACGAAAGCAATCCTAAGAAATTCAAAAAATTATTCTAATACTGCATTTAGGTTAAAGCCTTTATTAAGCAAAAACTCAATCGATTTTGGCAAAGCATATTCTAATTTGGGAAATGCTTTAACAGAGTCGTGAAAAACAACAATAGAACCTGCTTTAGAATATTTCTTTACATTATCGAAACATTGTTGTGGTGTAGTTTTATAGGCATAATCTTTCGATAACACATCCCACATAATAATTTTAAAATTCTTAGAAATTATTCTGGCTTGAACATTTCTTATTTTACCATAAGGAGGTCTAAACAAAGACGATTTTATTTGTTCAGTTGCCAAAAGCACGTCGTTAACATAAGTTGACTTCTTATTTACCCAACCATTCAAATGGCTATAAGTATGGTTTCCAACAGCCATACCAGCATCAAGTATTTTCGAATAAATCTCGGGATGACGTTCTGCATTTCTTGCAATACAAAAAAAAGTACCTTTCACATTAAAAGACTCTAAAATATTAAGTACTTTTTCAGTAATCTGAGGAGTTGGACCATCATCAAAAGTTAAATATACATTATTCGTATTTTCGACCCTCCAGTTTAACAAACGGGTAGATTTCTGTATGATTCGTGGTATTTGAATGGTATAATTTTTCACGTTTGGTCATAAAAAAAGTTCCTGCATCAAATATACAAGAACTTTTTTGTTATCTATTTAATATTCCTATCAATTTATTTTGATATACTATATTGAGTGTGATATTTCTCTAATAATGCAAGTGTGCTATCGGCCAATTCTTTTTGACCATTAGCTTTAGCTTGTTGATATACATTCTGTATCATATATAAAGCCATCTGAATTTCTCTATCAGCCGACTTCTTCAAATTTTTATCAAGGGATAAATAATACTGTAAATCTTGTTCTGAAGTTTCTAACATCTTATCGACAACAGGTTGGGCTTTTTCAAATTCACCAGCTTTGTAATAAGCTTCTACAACTCCAATCATAAAATAGTTAACAGGAATTAAATCCATCGGCATTTCTTCCAAGCACCTATCTAATACTTTAACAGCCTTATCTCTTTTACCTTCAGCTAATAAGGCATTGGCTAATCGAGTAAAGTTATTCCTTAAATTCATAGTCATCCTTAGATTATTCTCATCCAAATAAACCCTAGGGTCGTTAAGTCCACCCCACTTAAATTTATTCATCATATTATCATACATGATATCGGTATTTACTTGCCCAATCTGCCCTGTAGGATCTTTCTTAGCCTTAATTGGAACAAACCGATAAGCTAAACCTTCTAATTGGAAATAATCTTCTAATTTATTATATCCATCAGATCCAACTGTAATTGCAAAATAGATTGGTCGATTCCAATCGAAAGTTGAGATTAAATCTAGCACCATTAAATCTGCTTTTAAAGCATAAGTTTTGGGCGTTTTCCATTTAATAACATCAACAATTCTACTCGCATCTTTTGGAGCAATAACGCCCTTTCTAATCATCTCTGCAGAATCAATAGGTAAAGCAAATTTGTTAGAGGCAAAAAAGTTAATTTGCGCTCCTTCTTGGAATGGTGATTGAACCTTTAGCCTAGGATCTTCACTTTTAACAATTTTCATTAATTCACGAATATCTTGATAACCTTCTACTCTTTTATAATAAGGCGTAACATCTCTAACACCATGCCTATATTGAGGCTTAGTAAGAGAAAACGGAACAGGTTCAGAATCGTATGCTTTACGTTTCATTTGATCGATATACCAATCTGTATTTAATAAACTTAAATTAACAACCCGAACATCGGTTCTAAATCCCTCAACTTCTTGCGCATACCATAATGGGAATGTATCATTATCTCCATTGGTAAATAAAATTGCATTTGGAGCACAAGATTCTAAGTAATTATGTGCGAAATCTCTTGCAGTATATCTATTCGACCTATCGTGATCGTTCCATGTTTCTCCAACCATTTGTACTGGAACAACTAATCCAATAATAAATACCCCTACCGCAATAGCTATTGGACTGTTTATAGGTTTAAGAATCTTTTTAAAAAGATATAAAATAACAAGGACTACTAAGGTCAAAGCACTAAGTAAAAGCGCAAATCCCCAACCAGCACCAAATATTAATGAAATTAATAACGAACCAGCTGCAACACCAAATCCTAACATCATCATTTTACCCAATTCCTTATCACTTATTTTTCGTGGTGCGAAAAACAATCCTAAAACGCCCAGCCCTATCCATATTGCAAAGGCATAAAATGAAACCACATACGCATAATCTCGTTCTCTCGGCTGATACGGATATTGATTTAAATAAATAATAATGGCTATACCTGTCATAAAAAAGAAAAGAAGGGTAACCCAAAATTGTTTAACATTTTTGACAAATTGAAAGAATATTCCTATAAGCCCCAAAATAAGAGGCATAAAATAAAAGGTATTTCTTCCTTTATTATTTTTCATATGATCGGGTAAATCATGTTGTGAACCTAAACGTTTACTGTCTACAAATGATATTCCACTCAGCCAATTACCTTTATCGAAAGATCCATTTCCCTGAATATCATTTTGTCTCCCCACAAAGTTCCATAAAAAATAGCGAAAAAACATTTGATCCATCTGATAATCAATAAAATACTTAACATTCTGTCTAAAGGTAGGCACTTCGTAGACTTTGGGTTCACCATATTCTGTCACCTTTATTTTCTTTCCATTGCCTTTTACATCAGCCCATTGTTGATAAGCACTTACGTGATTAGCCTGAGGGCTATACATTCTTGGAAAAATAGTCTCAAATCGTTTATCGTATTTATATTTTGTACTCCAAGGTATTCTTTCGTAACTATCCCCCACTCTAAGATAATTAAAGACTTCTTCGTTTCCAATAACTGGTGCATTGTAATACTGACCATAAAATAAAGGTCGATCACCATATTGCTCACGATTTAGATACGATAACAGGGCAAAAACATCATCTGGATTATTTTCATCCATTGGAGGATTTGCATTTGATCGAATTACTATCATCACAAAAGACGAATATCCAATCATAATTACCGTAAGTGACAATAATATAGTATTCCAAATAGCCTTACCTTTTTGATCAGTATACCATATTCCAAATGCTAAACCCAAAATAGTTAGTATTGCAAAAACAAAAGTTCCGGTATGAATTGGCATTCCCATGCCATTAACAAACAACAACTCGAACCAAGAAGCTAGAGTAACAGAATGAGGAATAACAACATACATGATTCCTCCCAAAATAGCTATTGATATTCCTGCAACAGCAAAAAGACCATTACGAGTAACCGAATATTTTTTGAAATAATAAATTAAAACAATAACTGGAACAGCGAGTAAATTTAACAAATGGACTCCAATCGACAAACCAATTAAATAGAAAATAAGTATTAACCAACGGTTTGAATAAGGCTCATCTGCCACATCTTCCCATTTCAGAATTGCCCAAATTACAATGGCTGTAAAAAATGAGGAAAGAGCATAAACTTCTCCTTCAACTGCCGAGAACCAAAACGTATCCGACCAAGTATAAGTGAGTGCTCCAACCACACCACTTGCCATTATTGCAATAGTATTGGCTTTAGTTAACCCGCCTAATTTCTCAACAATGTTTTTTGCAAAATGTGTAATGGTCCAAAATAGAAATAATATAGTAAATCCACTAGCTAATGCCGACATGGTATTTATCCACTTAGCAACTTGCATCTGGTCTCCCATTGCAAAAAACGAGAAAAATCTAGCCAATATCATAAAGAAAGGTGCTCCAGGAGGATGTCCAACTTCTAACTTATAAGCATTCGCAATAAATTCTCCACAGTCCCAAAAACTTGCTGTAGGTTCAATCGTTAATATATAAGTTATTGCAGCAATTAAGAAAATAACCCAGCCTGTAACGTTGTTGATTAATTTGTAGTTTTTCATATAATAAATTTGATGTACACTTGAAAGATAACTTTCGATCAAGGTAATTTTAAAGCGTTGCTAAAATATAAACTTTCGTAGATAAACTATCTAATAAAAAGTTAAAAAAATTAAAATTCTATCAAGAGTATCTTTTTAATATCTTTTTTCATCAAAAAAATATACTTTTAGACATATTTATTATTCTATGCATACCGTATTAATTTATTCTCGAAACGCTAATTCAACTGCATCTATTAATACTGTTTTAAATAAAAACAGACATTTTAGAGCTATGCCTGCTACAGATATTCTTGAGGAGATTAAGCAACAAATAAAAGACTTTTCGCCTAAGTTAATCATTCTAGATTTAGATAATAGAATTGAAGAAAACACAAAATGGATAAAAAACAATTGTGACGATTCGATTGAATTGATAATTATATCAGATAATAAATTCTTCAATAACAATTTACTAAGCAACTCGCTATCGGGTTATATTAATCATAATGATATAAAACAACAGTTAGAATTAAGCCTTAAAAGAGTTATTAAAAGAATTGAAACTAAGCAAAATGCAACTATTAGGCTAAATACATTATTAACAATTGCTAAACAGAATTCTCACTATATTATCTCACTTGAAAACAAAAATGGAATTGAAATTTTTGATTCGCATAATATTATTTCTATTAGTGCAAAAGAAAATAAGTCTGAAGTAAAATTCAGAGATAATTCAATAATTGTCAATAAATTAATAACCGAGTTTGAAATTATTCTTCAAGATTTAAGTTTCTTCAGAATCCATAGATCTCATATCATCAATTTATTGCACATCAGAAAGTATATTAAAAAAAATGGCGGAAATATAGAGATGAATGATGATTCAGTTTTTTCTGTTTCTGCACATAAGAAAGCTGAATTTAGTAGAGCACTAAATAAAATCACCCTTAATGTCTAATCAAAATAAGGCTTATATATATGCCTTATTAGCTGTATTAATGTGGTCTACAGTTGCGAGTGCCTTCAAAATTGCTTTATTAGAGATAAGTCCTGGGCTCACTCTGTTCTATGCATCGATAAGTGCTAGTTTTATATTATTTGTTCTATTGCTATTAAAAAAAGAGACCCAACAAATAAATATTAAAAGTCTTTCCAAATCTCTCCTGCCAGCTTTTTTCAATCCATTCTTATATTATTTAATTCTTTTTGAAGCCTATAGTTTATTGCCAGCTCAAATTGCTCAACCATTAAATTACACTTGGCCCATCGTCCTAAGCATCTTTAGTAGTATTTTTTACAACGAAAAAATTAAAATAGGCGCATGGTTAGGTTTTGTCATCTCATTTATTGGAGTCATTATTATTTCATGGCAAAACCCCTCATTAGCACCTCTAAATTCAATAGGGATTTTTCTTGCAGTTGGTAGCTCTATAATATGGAGTATTTATTGGATATTAAATTTAAAAGACACTCGTTCAAATAGTCTCAAACTATTTATGAATTTTGGCATTGGGTCTATCTACATTCTAATATATTTATTGATTATAGATGTATCTTTTAATATAACAATGAAAGGTTTACTATCTTGTGTTTATATAGGATTCTTTGAAATGGGAATTACATTCTTTTTATGGTTAAAGGCACTGAGTTTAAGCCCTCAAATTACGAAGATTAACAACCTTGTATTTCTATCACCATTTCTATCCCTCATTTTTATCTCATATATTCTTAAAGAAAATATACAAACACTATCGATTTTAGGTTTAATAGTGATAGTTTTGGGCATAATTATTCAAAAGTTAATAAAGAATTAAGATGAGTTCGTATCAAAAAATTATTTTAGGTATTGATCCAGGAACCCTAATTATGGGCTATGGAATTATCGGAATATTAGATAAAAAACCAAAGCTAATAATAATGGGGACTATCGAATTAAAGAAAGTTAAAGATCCTTATCTTAAACTTAAAATTATTTTTGAAAGAACTCTTCATTTGATAGATGAATATA
>Ga0256842_1001932_pt1 | contig 15723 bp, 13 predicted proteins | sample 4559240metaG_FD_185973 | JGI IMG/M metagenome (GOLD analysis project Ga0256842, IMG submission 185973) | Hydrothermal vent microbial communities from Guaymas Basin, Mexico - 4559-240 | ecosystem: Environmental > Aquatic > Marine > Hydrothermal vents | place: Mexico: Guaymas Basin | collected...
GTGGTTCATGAGCTTGTTCATCTTGAAGAAATGAATCATTCAAAGTCATTTTGGAATAAAGTTAAAATGCTTATGCCAAATTATGAGAAATACAAAAATTGGTTAAAGAAAAATGGTCATTTATTGAAAATTTGAAATATAGTTATCCGCATCTATCCTTCTCAAAGTTTATGCCCCTTGCTATAAGATTTTGCTTTGACAGATAATCTCTCCTTTCCAGATAAAATCAAAAGTATTTGAATTAAAAACCTTTATTTTATAAATTTTGTTCTTTTTAAAGGCAAAGCTGGAGTTATTATAAAAAGGAATAGGACAATTGTTAATAAAACACACACAATCGTTGTCAAAAACAAATTTATACTTTCCAGAAGGAATACGAACATAAGGATGTCTTTTAGATAAACAAAACACTTTGTTCCCTATCAATAACAGATTACCTTTGTCTTTAGCCTCATATACCTTTACTCTCCATTTAATGTTTTTGTTTTCGTATTTAATATAAAAACTCCATCCATTATTGAAAAGGGTCAGGTATCTTTTTATAAATCTTTTTTTGTTCAAAAGAATAGGTCTTAGAAGATCTTGACCGTCGTTTTTTGATAAACTTGTAACAATACCTTTTGCATTTAACACCTGATTATTTACATTATCTATAACCCCAAAAAGGATCAAGGTCTGTCCTTCTTTAGCTATAATATCTTGATCTGCAAGGGAAAACTTCAATCTGTTGTTTAAAGAATAAACCAATATTGGTTTATCAAAGCTTCTCTTCCAATCTATCCAATTAACTTTTACTCTTTTTTTTCTTCTGCCATCGTCTAGCACAAACAGATCTTTTACTTTTTGAATAAAAACACATTTGTGTAAAGTTAAATTTAAATAAGAAGAATTATCAGAGACAACAGACCATCTTAAAGGGAAAAAGTCTTTTGATTCAAATTTTACCAAAGATAAAGGATAAAAAGAGACATCTTTTCCCAAAGGCTCGTTTTTGATTGTGATCAATGGTGCTTTTTTTATCTCTTTTTTAACAAAACAAAACATGTCTTTAGGTGGCTTAACAACCACACCCAATTCTGACAAAAGCTCTATAACTGTTTTTAATTGATAGTACACCTTCCAATTTAAGTCAGATATATTTTTGCTCACTTCTATAGCAAAAGCTGGTTTTTTAAGTTTTTTGATCATGTAATAAGTAAAAGATTTTCTCTGTTCAGGATATTTTGTAATAGGAGAGAGCGTATTCATATTAAAAAGTTTAAATGAGAATTGAACTGGATATATCTCTGCGTTGATCTTTTCTAAAACTTTACTAGCCAAAGCAGCTAAACACAGTTTATTGTAAAAGTTAGAAGTATCTATAATTATAGATTGTCCATATCTAAAAGGATTTTTTAAAGCATTTATGTATTTAGGAGAGTAAAAACCACTGCCTTCGTGAAGATGGATCAACCCATCGCTTAATCTTGCCAAAAATTTAATAGCTCTTGCCAAAAAGTCTTCGTAAAATGTGTTGTAATCTTTATCAAACCGCCTGTTTAGATCTACATTAACCTGTCTTTTCCTTAAAAGTATTGCATAAGGATTTGCTCTTGGAACCACAATAAGATTGCCTTTGATCAACTCACATTTTATAAGCAGTTGTGCTGTTAAAATCCCAGATGTTTCATCTCCTTGTATTCCACCCTGCACCATTATAGTTGGGCCATTTTCTTTTCCTTTTATGTAGTAAACATCTAAAGGATAAAAAGTATCTTTAAATATTCTTCCATAATAAATTTCACCAAAGAGGTGTGTTGAAAGGCAAAAGAGAAAAAAAGGGATAGCTAATATCTTGACCATGATTCAGATTTTATCAACCACCTGCCTCTGTTAGGTATGATAAGGAGCTTCTTTTTTCCTTTGTCTTTATATCCTTTTTTTGACTCATATTTTTGGACAAAAGAGACCAAAAAGCCTTTATCTGTTAATCTCACTTTTGGGTGAATTATTGAGATATTTTTAGGTGGGTCCTCTGCCCAAATCTTTTTTTTATATTCTAAAATCTTGTCTTTTCCTTTTATGTTTTGTTGAACAGCATCAATACAATAAAAAGAACCATATCTTTTTAAATCTGCTGAAACCCATGCATCTTTCCAGCAGTTTAACCATGTAAGTATAGATTTGGCTCTATCTTTTAAGTACATGCTTTTTACCAGAAAAGAATCAATATTTCTCCATTCCTCTCCCACTATTTTCCACTTATTATCTTTTTTCATCCAATAAAGTCTCTTAATTCCAAAAGAAGAAAAACCTGGACATACATAGGCTTGGTAAAAATATGTTACGATATAATCTGGTCCAAATATAATCTTGGGATCATAAAGAGATACATCTATCCATTGATGGTTTTTAAAAAACCTCATCTTTTGTCTTTTGAAGACATAAATGTTTTTATAATTTTTGCTGTAAAACTTTAGATCATAAAAATCAAAAAACTTCTTATTTTTCTCTGACCATAGATTTGCCCATTTTTTAATAAATAAGACCATATTATAAACCAATCTCTCATCAAATTTGTCCTCAACCCAATCTATTCTTTTGGCTATAATAACAGGAGTTTTACCGATCTTAATATCTTTTTTGAGTTTTCTGATGTCATAATAACTCAAAGCAACACACCCTTTGGTCCTGTAATTATCAACCAAATAACCCCTTCCGTGTATCCAAATTCCGTGCCCTTTTTTGCCTTTAATCACATCAACAGGATTTGGATAATTTAAAATAAAGGCCAACTCGCCATACTTTTCCACATTTATCCCTTTAGAGATCTTACCTTCAATAAAATACACTCCTTCTGGAGTTTTTTTGTCTCCTTCTTTCCACTTGTCTCCTTTGTTTTCTCCAGTTTTACAAGCAAATACCTCTTTTTTCTTTAAAGGGCTTTTAGACTCTACAACAAAGAGCTTTTGTTTTTCTTTGTCAACTGCTAAAAATTTTTCAGGTGCAAAGGGATAACTAAAAAACTTTGTTGTCCATCCTAAGCAAACATCTGATATTAAAAAGACAAAAAAAAGGGTAAATTTAATTCTGGCCCTCATCAAATACTCTTTTAAATATCAGATCTTCGTATCTCAAATAGTATTTTGGATCAAAAAGGGAATCCAGTTCAGAAGGGTTTAGGTAAGAAGAGATCTCTTTATCTTTTTTTACCTCATCTGGGAAAAACTTTTTATTATTCCAACAATCCATAGCAACTCTTTGCACCATCTCATAAGCCTTCTGTCTTTTTATTCCTTTATCAATTAAAGCAAGAAGAACCCTTTGGGAGTAGAACAACCCCATTGAGAGATTTAAGTTTTTCTCCATATTCTCTTCGTTTATTTTTAGATTTTCCAAAACCCCTTTTAACCTGTGCAACATGTAATGTATCAGTGTAGTAGAATCTGGCATTATTATTCTTTCTACAGAAGAATGACTGATATCTCTTTCATGCCAAAGAGGCATGTTTTCTAATGCTGCTAATGAATTTGCCCTAACTACTCGAGCCAGACCACAGAGATTTTCTGCAGAGATGGGATTTTTTTTGTGTGGCATAGCAGAAGAACCCTTTTGTCCCGCAGAAAATCCTTCTTCTACCTCTAAAACCTCTGTTCTTTGAAGATGTCTGAGCTCTATAGCCAACCTCTCTATACCACCTGCCATAATGGCCAATGTAGAAAAATAATGGGCATATCTGTCTCTTTGTATTATCTGAGTGGATATAGGATCCACTTTAATGCCCAAAATTTCACATGTTATCTTTTCTACCTCAGGTCTAAGCTGAGCATAAGTTCCAACTGCACCTGAGATTTTACCATATCTTATGTTTTCTAATGCTTCTTCCCATCTCTTTTTATGACGGGAAAACTCAGCATAAAAGCCAGCCATCTTTAATCCAAAGCTTATTGGTTCAGCATGAACGCCATGAGTTCTGCCCATCATTATTCTACCTTTGTACTTAAAGGCCATGTCCTTTAACACTTTAAGAAGCTCATCTAAGGCTTCCATAATAAGTTTTCCTGCCCTGTACAAAAGAAGGGCATTTGCAGTATCTACTATATCTGAAGATGTGCAACCTAGATGTATAAATCTAGATGCAGGACCTACCCTTTCCTCTACTGCGGTCAAAAAGGCTATTACATCATGTTTTGTGACCTCTTCTATTTCCAAAATCCTATTTACATCAAAAGAGGCCTTTTCTCTGATCTCTTTCATCTCTTTTTCTGGAATAACTCCTAACCTATGCCAGGCTTCACAAACCGCCAGCTCTACCTCAAGCCATGTCTTAAACTTGTTCTCTAAACTCCAAAGTTCTTTCATCTCCTTTCTTGTGTACCTATCTATCATAGCTTCTCTCCAAGTTTTTCTTTAAAAATTTCAATAGGCATCTGTAAAAGCAACATATCAGCCAAAACAAGACACATCATTGCCTTTAAAACAGGATTTATCCTAGGAATAGCACACACATCATGCCTTCCACCAATCCTTAAAGTTACCTCCTCTCCTCTTTCATTTATTGTCTTTTGAGGGATGGATATTGAAGGTATAGGTTTTATTGTTGCCCTTGCTATAATGTCCTGACCAGTAGATATACCACCTAATATACCACCTGCATTATTTGTTAAAAAACCATCTTTGGTGATTGGATCATTGTTCTCACTTCCCAAAAGCTCAGAGGCTTCCACTCCTACTCCTATTTCAACAGCTTTAACTGCTCCAACTCCCATCAAGGCATAAGCAATTCTAGCGTCCAATTTATCAAACACAGGCTCTCCTAAACCCGGAGGCACCCCTTTAGCCACAATCTCAACCACACCACCAATGCTATCCCCTTTTTGTCTTACCTCCTCAATTCTCTCTTGCCAAAGGCTAACCACAGAAGGATCAGGGGCATAAAATGGTTGGTCCTCTGCTTCTTTAGGAGATATAACCTCTGCTTCTATCCCACCTAAGGCTTTTGTGTAAACATAGACTTTTATTCCATAAAGATTGAGTATCTTTTGAGCTATAGCTCCTCCAACAACCCTTGCAGCTGTCTCTCTTGCAGAAGATCTGCCCCCACCACGATAATCTCTTATCCCATACTTTTTGAAATATGTATAATCTGCATGACCAGGCCTAAATACATCTTTTAATTTTTCATAATCTTTTGACCTATGCCCTTTGTTTTGTATAAAAAAACCTATGGGAGTGCCTGTTGTTTTTCCTTCAAATACTCCTGAAAGGAGTATAACTTTGTCTTCCTCTTGTCTGGTGGTTGAGCCAACACCCTTTCCAGGTCTTCTTTTCTCAAGCTCTTTTTGAATCTCTTCTTCACTTAAAGGAATTCCTGGAGGACAACCATCAACAACACCTCCTATACCTGGACCATGAGATTCTCCAAAAGTTGTCAATCTAAAAACTCTTCCAAAAGTGTTTCCACTCATAGATCTTCCTTGTTTTTTGTTTATTTAGAACACCACTCGTAAAAAAGTTTTTTTAAAGTCCTATAATCAAAAGAGGGCCTAGAATACATGCCCTTTAATGACCTCTGTTTCCAAGCTTCGTATAAAATAATAGCAGCTGCAACAGAAACATTTAAACTCTGGACCATTCCTTGCATAGGAATATAGAGTTCGTCTTCTACCAAAGAAGCGAGCTCTTCACTTACACCCCTGTGTTCGTTTCCAAGAATTATCGCAACAGGAACAGTGAGATCCCATTCAGGTAAAGGTCTTGCTCTTTCACTAAATCCTGTTGCAATAACCCTAAAACCTTCTTTTCTTAGTTTCTCTATCATGCTCTTGGCATCTTTATGCCTTTCTTTCTCTACCCACTTGATTGCAGAAGCTGAGCTCTTTTTACCAAGCTCAGGGAATTTATCTGTGGTGTAATAAAGATGGATCTTATAAACTCCAAAGGCATCACAGCTTCTTAAAATCGCAGAAACATTGTGAGGGTCATGAATGTTGTCTATTATAAGAGTAAGATCCTTTTGCCTCTTTCTTAAAACAGATATGATCTTCTTTTTTCTTTCTTTTGTCAAAAATTTTACCTTGTCTATAATAGTTATTTCCATAATTTGAACAAGTGAGCGCTCTAACTTTATCTTGACCAGTGTATTGATTTTATCCTATCACTCGATGGCCTTTTAGGCAAGTAGTTGAATTCTTTAGTATTTATCACTGGACTACTATGGCTTTACCATAATTTATAGAAAAGAAGTTTTGGTATCCAATTGTCTTCAGCGAATTTTACATTTAGAAATTTTATCAAAAGGCATCCGGACAGCAGAGCCAGAACAGTAAAGAATTCTGAAATATCTTTTGTTTTGTAAAGTTCTCCTACTTTAATGTAATGTCCACGGATGCCAGGGAAAAAAGGCACACCTGATTTGGACATACTGTCTTCAAAGATATGAAGCAGACATCCGAGCATAAGCCATGTTAATAAAGAGGTAATAAGAGGCTGAGAAAAAGGGTGATAATGGATTACAAGCAAACCAATTGCATACAAACCCCAAAAGTGAGTTATTCCTCTGTGTTTTAGTTTAAATTTGAATATGAACTCCAGAAAGTCAGGAATAATAGATCCTATAGCAACTACAATTATACCTTCCAAGGGCAAGCTAAAGGCATAAGCTATGGCTGCTGAGGTTATTTTATGGGATTTCCAGATCACTTAAACCTTTTCCCCACCAGAGCCTGATCTTGATTAGCTGAATCACCCCAAAAGGATTTTACCTTTAATTTTTTGATTTTCTTAGGGATTTGTCCATTGTTCTTATTATATTTGCAAGTTGGCCCCATAGAGGAACACCTATAAATCCCCAATGAACTTCTTTGTTTTCTATATCCATCTCTCTGATCACCTGATTTAAAAGCTTTAATCTTCTGACCTGCATATCGTTCCCCCAAAGATGATGACAATTCTTTGGAGGACATCCTGCTATCACAATCCCATCTGCAAGATCACGAGAAAGTATCTCTAAAATTACATCTGGATTGATTGAAGCAGCACACCTGATCCTTATGCTTCTAAAATTCTCTGGTAATTTTTCACCATAAACACCCATAAGATCACCTGCAGCATAAGAACACCAATAACACAGAAAAGTAAGAATTCTGGGATCACCATTAGTAGAATGCTTAAAAGCAACTTCTGCCATTTTGATAAGTTGATAATCCTCTAAATTTATAAGCTTGATCGCTTTTGAGGCACAAGAAGTATAGCACAGACCGCATCCTTTACAAAAATATGGATTTATCTCAACCCCATCATCTTTTATAGCTATTGCGTTATGAGAACACACAGCAAGGCAAACCCCACATGCGGAACACTTATCTTTTTCAACCACAGATACATATTTCTGTTCTCTTCCTTTTAAGGCATTAAACACCCTTATAGCTGCAGCCCTTCCTGATTCAATGCTTTCCTGAACATCTTTAAATCCTTTAGCTGTTCCCACCACAAATATCCTTTCTACATGAGTTTCTAATGGATTTACAGCCCTTGGTTGAAGTTCTATTGGAAAACCGTATTTGTCCAACTGGACACCAAACATTTTAGCAAGTTTAATTCCCTGAGGAACAAGAGGTTCTGCCAAAACAACAAGATCAGCATCATATACTTCGTCATCAGTAATAACCCTTAAAAATCCCTCTTCTCCTTCTTCTACTTTTTTTACATCTTTTTGGATAAATTCAATTCCTTTAAGTTCTGCCTCTCTTTTAAATTCCTCAAATGCCCTACCACAAGTCCGGAGACTCTTGTAAAAGACATTTACTTCTGTCCCAAGATATGCAATAGAAAGCCTTACTGCATGTTTCATTGTGGCCATACAACAGAGTTTTGAACAATACCCAACCTCATCCTTTTGACACAAAACAAAGGCTATGCTTATAGGAGGTTTGCCATTAAATTTATTGGCCCATAATCTCTCAAATTCCATCATGGTGACCACATTGGGGAATTTACCATACCCGAGTTCTTCAAAAACGCTCATATCATAAGAGCTAAATCCTGTTGCTAAAACCACAGAACCAAAGGTCTTTTCTATCAAAATAGGTTTTTCTTCAAGATCAATTGCACCAGTAGGACAAACCTTCAAACATTCACCACACTTTGTACAACCATCTTCAATAATGTGATATGTATCTGGAATTGCAAGTTTAAAGTCTTTATCAATTGCCTTTCTCTTTTTAAATCCCATATTAAATTCACTGCTCACCTCTTCTGGACAAACCTCACTGCACTTTCCACAGGATACGCACTTTACAGGATCTACATATAAAGGTTTTTTTTCGATCTTTACTTTAAAATTTCCGTTTTCTTGAACCACATCAACTACATTAGAATTTGTAAGAAGCTCTAAATTATCCTTTATTAGTGTTTCTCTACCAATTATAGGTCCCAAACAGTCGCTAACACATACGCTTGCATATCCTTCAGATTGCCAAATTATGGGAATTTGATTTAAATGCCCACCAATATATGGCTTCTCTTCAACCAAAGTAACTTTTATTCCTATATCTGATAAAGACTGAGCACAACTAAGCCCTGCCACACCACCGCCTATTACCAGTACTTCTTGATTTACATCTTTAAAGGAATGAGCTTCTTTATTGGTCTTAAGCTTTTCATAAGCCATAAGAACAAGGTCCAAAGCCTTTAATGTGGTAGCTTTGGGATCATCATGGACCAAGGCACACTGCTCTTTTATGTTGGCTACTTCAAAACAACCTGGATTTATTCCCAAATTTAACAACAGCTTTTGTATCCTATCCTCTCCAAAACTCAAAGAAGACCTTTCAGAACAACATGCAAAAAGCACATGATCAACTTTATCCTTAAAAGAAGAGAGTTTTTTCTCTGGATCAATACAAAGATCATCTACCTTAATCACTTCTACTACATCAGACAAACCCTTTACTAATTCTTCTAATTTTGAAAAATCAATTTTCTCTTCTAACACTTTACCACATGTGCAAAGCACTACTCCTATTTTACAATGATTCTTATTAACCATACTTATCCTCCAGAAGTTTTAAAAATCCTATCTTTTATGCTTTTGTGAGCTATACGATTATTCAATTTTTTTGTCAATTATTCTGGGTAAACCTCTTCACAATGTTTAACATGACAAAAATTCTTAATGTTCACACATTATTCAATAGCCTGAACAATTTTCCTAAGCAAAAAGTCTTTTTCTTCAAGACCAAAGAAGGTTTCTTTTACTATTTGGATAGGATTTTTGTAATCTTTTTCCCATGAAAAAATAAGTTCAATTACAGATTCGTCTTTTTGGGATATTTGTTTTATGTATGGATTTTTAGATGGTTTTGTTTTCTTTTTGAGAAAGAGCAGGTATTTTTCTGCTTTTGGATAAGATATAACTTTTTTTGGTAATCTTTCAATAAAGTAAAAACAAAGTCCCTTTATTGATTTTTGATTTAGAGAGTTTAAAATTGATGGATCAAGTTCTTTATAAGTTCCAACAACAAACCATTCGCACAGGCTTTCTATTCCTACAGACAAAGCTCTTCCAAAGGAAAGCAAAGGTTTGGGATGAAAACCTTCAGAAAAGCACATAGGAAATTGAGCTCTTCGTAGGATTCTTTCAATGCATTTTTGAAGTTCTATTTGGCTCAAAAACCTGCTTTCTTCTATTTTTTCATACCAAATCTTGTAAAAGTATCTCACCTTTTCTTTAGGATATGATTCTATATTTTGGATAGAATTGTTAGGCTTATCTGTATTTAAAATAGGTTGTATTTTTTTGTCCTTATTACATACTCCACATCCTAAACAATTATTATAACGACAATCGTATGTAACCTCTTCTCTTTCTGCTTTTTTTAGTTCGTTTATCAAAAATTTTTTAGACACACCACAGCAGATATAATCCCATGGGAGAGGGTCATTTATGGATCTTGAATTGGTGTATGTATATGGATCTATATCGCATTTTTCAAAAGACTTTAACCACACATCAAAGTTAAAGAACTCATCCCAGCTAGTTAAGATATCTCCATTTTTGTACGCGGTGATCAAAACATGAGCCAATTTTTCATCTCCCCTGGAAAAGACACCTTCTATAAAGCTCATCTTAGGATCGTGCCATCTGAGTTTTATTGTTTTGCGTGATCTGAGTTTGGACTTTAAAGAAAAGATCTTATCTTTTATGGAACTGAAATCTTCCTGTTTGGTCCATTGAAAAGGGGTGTGAGGTTTGGGAATAAATCCAGCTACTGAAACTGTTAGGTTATGTCTTTTTGAAGAACGAAATACTTTGTCTATCTCAAAACATAAGTCTGCGATCTCCAAAACATCGTCTTCTCTTTCAAAAGGCAGTCCTACCATAAAGTATAGCTTTAGGTTTTGCCATCCCAGTTTTTTTAAGATTTTGGCAAATTCTATTATTTCGTCATGGGTTATTGTTTTGTTGATAATATTTCTCAATCTCTGTGAACCTGCTTCTGGTGCAAGTGTAATTCCTGTTTTTCTAATTTTGGCAATGTGTCTTAAAAAGATTGGATCATTAAAAGAGTCTATCCTTAGCGATGGTAATGAGATGGAGATTTTGTTTTTATTACAGATACTAAAGGTAAAAAAGAGTAAGTCCTCAATTTTGGAGAAATCTCCACTGCTAAGAGACAAAAAAGATATCTCTTCATAACCTGTATTTAAAAGTCCTTTTTTGACTATTTCTTTGATGTTTTCTAAACTCCTTTCCCTTACCGGTCTTGACACCATTCCTGCAAGACAAAATCTACATCCCCTTGTGCAACCTTTGGATATCTCAACAGTAAATCTATCGTGAACTGGTTTTCCAAATGGGATTATAGGATTTTCAGGAAAAGGGACGCTATCTAAAGAAACCAATATCCTTCTTTCAACCTTGTAGTTTGGAGAAGATTTAAACAAAGGCACATGGACGCCTACTATTTTGGACAGTTCTTTTAAAAGCTCAAGCTTTGAAATGTTGTTTTCTTTTGCTTCTAAAATCTTATCTGATATTTCAAAAATTGCTTCTTCTGCTTCTCCTATAAAAAAAAGGTCAAAAAATGGAGAAACAGGTTCAGGATTAAATGTGGCATCCCCTCCAGCAATAATTATGGGAAAATTATCCTCTCTTTTTTCAGCTAAAAAGGGTATTTCAGCAAGATCTAATATGTATAAGACAGTTGTATAGCAAAGCTCATGAGTTAAGCTAAAACCTATTACATCAAATTCTTTTAGTGGTGTTTTAGACTCCAATGAAAACAAGGGTATTTTGTTTTTTTTTAAGATCTCTCCCACTACTGGATGAGGAGCAAAAGCCCGTTCTGCCCAGATGTAAGGGGAAGAATTTAAAAGAGAATAAAGGAGCTGTAAACCCAAATAGGACATACCAACAGGGTAAAGATCAGGAAATACCAGTGCCCATCTCAATTTTACATTTTTTAAGTCTTTATGGACAGAGTTATACTCTGTCCCAACATAATGAGAGGGATTCTTAAAAACAGGAAAAAGGTCATTCATAAATTTTTAAGGTTTCAAAAGATCAGCTATATTTGTAACTTTTTTACCTTTCTGAGCTTCTGTTAGATTCTTTAATTGCTGAAGATCAGAGGCAGATGAAATAGTAAGATTACTTGAGGCTTCAAGGTATTTATTTTTTAACTCCTCTGGAATATTTTTATAGAAATATACGATATGCTCTGAAGATATTTCTCCTTCTATCTCTGTATCAAAGGGATAGCCAAAAGGCATAATAGCCATCTGGATTCCACCAGTTTGGGTAGGAAAGGTTTGAATTACTGCTGGGTCTTTTATCTTTTTTTCGTTTTCGTCCCATTTACCAACAACAAGATCTCCTGTAACTAATTTTACTAATTTTATCTCCATAGCTTTCTCCTTACGAAATCAGAATTTTCGTTAAAATTAAAGAGAGAAAATAAATATGTCAATATTTTTCAAAAGCTGTTCGAAAATTTTTCTTAAATTACTCTCTAACTAATCTGGTATTACACTTGGGACAAAGAATTTGAGAACAAGGCACACCTCTTTCATGAGGCACTGAATACCCACAAGAAGGACATACGCACATTCCGTCAGATCCCCTTCCTTTTCCCATTCCTTTCCCTTGTCCTTTGCCTCTTCCTTGTCCCTTACCTCTTCCTTCACCACAACCTTTACCTTGACCTTTCCCAAAACCACCTTGTCCTTTTCCTTTACCTGGCATAACAAAACTCCTTTTTTAAGATAATCTTATTTAGACTATATAACACTAAATTTTAAAAAAGAAAAGCATAAAAACAGAGACCCCATAAAATCCATTTGTATCACATATCAAAGTTTGAGAAGGAGGAAGATAACTTATATCTGAAATAGAAAAAATAAGTCCCAAAACCATAAGAAAAAAGAAAAGATCTATACTGATCCTTTTTTGATAAAAGCAGAAAAATATCAAAGAATACAAAGAAAAGATTGTAACAGAATTTTTAAAAAACTTCCAAAATAGATTTTGTCCAAGTATCAAAGAAAAAAGAAAAGTCAAAACAATACACAATACCCAGCACAACACATCTTTTGGAGAACCTAAAAAATAGCACAAAAATACAGAAGCTACAACCAAAGCCCCAATAGTGTAATTTTTGTGCAAAAAATCAAAGAAAATCCAGCTCCATTTTAATATAAATTGAAAACCACAGATTAAAGTTACTAATTCAAGATCAACAGAGTTCTGATATTGAATTAAAAGATAATGTAAACTAGGAATAAATAAAATCAAAAGGATTGCAAAAGATAAAAAAGGATTATTGTAAACCGTCAAACCTCTTCTGTTCAAACCATATTCAAATCTGTTTAAGAGAAGATATCCCAAATCTTCTATTTTTGCGATTGTTTTAAACAAGATTTTTGCAATTATAAATAGTATCAAAAATAAGATCAAAGCTAGTAAGATAAGCTTTGGATCTAATTTTTTGATCCTTACTATAGATTTGCCTATTAAAGTTCCTACAGTAAAAAGTGTAGTTATAGAGACAACTGAACTTATAAGGTCTATTGTAATAAATTTATAAGAGGAATAATTAAACATTCCACTAACAAAAGGAACAATAGGTCTTAAAGGGCCTATAAACCTTCCTAGTAAAATACTTATTCCTCCATACTTTTTAAAAAAGGATTCTCCTTTTTTTATCGCAGAAGGGTATTTTATTGATAGAAAATTCAACTTTTGAGTAAAGAGCTTTCCTAAAAAAAAGCTTGTTGTATCACTGAAAAAAGCTCCTAACATAAGAGATAAAACAGAAAGAAAAATATTCAAAGATGCATTAACAACAAAGATTCCTGTTGATATAACTATCCATGTTCCTGGGATAAATAGTCCAAAAAAAGCAATGGAGTCCAGATATGCTAGAAGAAAAAAGATCAAAAACATTATATTTGAGTAGTGTTGTGAGCTCTGAAGCAAAGAAAAAATAAATTCAACAAAGTGTTTCATCTTTTAGATCTTTTGATTTTTAAAACACAGTAAATTCCAACAACAAAAAATACAAACAGAATCACATAAATCAATATTTCATTCAATTTCTCTCTTATAAGATTTTCTTTATATCCCACTGTGTATCCTACAAAAGCCAGCACACATACCCATATACCAGCACCAAGAGCAGTGTAAAAAGAAAATGCAAATATATTCATCTTTGCAAGACCAGCAGGAAGAGAAATGTATTGTCTTATTCCGGGTAAAAGCCTTCCAACAAAGGTGCTTATTGATCCGTGTTTGTTGAAAAAGTACTCTACTTTTTTTAAACTCTTCTCAGAAATAAAGAGATATTTTCCATACTTTTCTAAAAAAGGTCTTCCCAAATAAAAGCCGATGTAATAATTAAAAATTGCTCCTAAAAGGCTACCTAATATACCGCATAAAATTACCAAATTAAGGTCCAAAAATCCTTTATATGCCATATAAGCAGCAGGTGGAATAACTACTTCGCTTGGAAAAGGAAAAAAGGAGGATTCTAAAAACATAAAAAGAACTACTGCAACATATCCATAATTTTGAACAAATAAAATAAGATTTTCTGATAAAACCATGTCTGAAATAGATATACTTGATTTAAAGCTCTTTCAAGAGAAAAGAGATGAGTTTGGTTAAAATTTTTTTTTAAGCATTTCATTGAAGAACTTAAAAGAATTGATTATATCCAAAACAAAAAATGAAATATAAAGGATGGAAGTATTATGAAATGGAAATTTGATACCATAGCATTACACGGAGGGCATACTCCTGATTCTTCTACAAAAAGCAGGGCTGTTCCTATATACCAGACCACCAGTTTTGTATTTGATAACTCTAAACATGCTGCCTCTTTGTTTGAGCTTTCTGAAGAGGTCTGGAAGCCCAGATTAAATCTTGGCGAAGATGACAGGGTCTTAGATAAGGCTGGAAACATTTACACAAGGATAATGAATCCCACCACAGATGTATTGGAAAAAAGAATGGCGCTTTTGGAAAAAGGAATCGGAGCTGTTGCTGTAAGTTCTGGAAGTTCTGCTATATTTTATTCAATCTTAAACATATGCTCCTGTGGAGATCATGTAATTTCTTCAAAAAGCATTTATGGTGGAACTTATGCCTTGTTTAAGAACACCCTGTCCCAGATCGGGATAGAGGTGGACTTTGTAGATCCCAGTTCTGCTGATAATTTTGAAGAAAAAATCAAAAAAAATACCAAATGTATCTTTTTAGAAACCATTGGTAATCCCAGATTAGATGTTCCGGACTTTAAAGGAATAATAGAGCTTTCTAAGTCTTTTGAGATACCTGTGATTGTTGACAACACAGTTGCTACTCCTTATCTTTGCAATCCAATAGAGCTTGGTGCAAATGTGGTTGTTCACTCATTGACAAAGTTTTGTGGTGGGCATGGAAACAGTATTGGTGGAGTGGTGATTGATGGGGGAAATTTTGAATGGACTTCCAAATTCCCTCTATTGACCTCTCCAGATCCATCTTATCATGGTATTATCTGGAATGATGTATGTAAGAATGCAGGATATATTTTAAGATTAAGGTGTGTGGTTTTAAGGGACATTGGTGCTTGTATCTCTCCTTTTAACAGTTTTTTGATCCTAACAGGGCTTGAAACATTGCATCTTAGAATGGAGAGACATTGTGAAAACGCATTAAAGGTTGCTGAGTTTTTAGAGTCTCATCCTAAAGTAAATTGGGTGCTTTATCCAGGGCTTAAATCTCATCCTACTTTTGAAAATGCAAAAAAATATTTAAAAAATGGTTTTGGTGGGCTTGTTGGATTTGGAATAAAAGGAGGAAAAGAGGCAGGAGTAAAATTCATTGAGTCATTGAAATTGTTTTCACATTTGGCAAATATTGGTGATGCCAAAAGCTTAGCCATTCATCCTGCATCTACAACGCATGCTCAGTTATCTGAAGAAGAACAAAAGGCTGCTGGAATAACTCCAGATTTTATAAGGCTTTCAATTGGAATAGAACACATAGATGATATTATTGAAGATCTTGATCAGGCTTTGATGAAGGTGTAGGAGGAGATGGCTATGTCTGATAAATTTAAGAACAGCGTGGGAATTGTGGAGAAAAAATACTTTCACTTTGCTCATCCACCAAATGAGATGCAGTTTGAGTGTGGTAAAAAACTTGGGCCCCTGACACTTGCTTATGAAACATATGGTGAACTTGATAAGGACAAAAAG
>Ga0256842_1001934_pt1 | contig 15707 bp, 11 predicted proteins | sample 4559240metaG_FD_185973 | JGI IMG/M metagenome (GOLD analysis project Ga0256842, IMG submission 185973) | Hydrothermal vent microbial communities from Guaymas Basin, Mexico - 4559-240 | ecosystem: Environmental > Aquatic > Marine > Hydrothermal vents | place: Mexico: Guaymas Basin | collected...
AATGGTAGATTTAATTTCAACAACAAGGTCTTATGAGGCTAATGTATCAGTTGTTGATTCTATTAAAAAGATGGCAACACAAGCAATTTCAATTGCAAGATCTTAATATACTTAATTTATATATTTTGTGCTAATTCAGTACCCTCTTTAATTGCTCTTTTCGCATCTAGTTTAGAAGCTTTTTTTGCTCCACCTATAGAATGAACAGTAATATTTTCTATTTTTGATAATTCTTCTAGATATGGATTATAACTTTCTTGCCCTGAGCAAATTAATATAGTATCTATATCTAAAATTCTTTCTTCTTCTTTTACTGTAATATGAAAATTATTGCCTTGTATTTTATTATAAGTAACTCCAGATATCATTTCTACACCTTTTTTTTGTAAAAATGCTCTATCTATCCAACCTGTTGTTTTACCTAAATCAGAACCTACTTTTCCCTTTCGTCTTCTCATTAGATACAGTTTTTTATCTGATATTTTAAACTCAGCTTTTGTTAAAGAACCTCTATTTTTATATTCTAAGTCCACTCCCCAATTTTTATAAAAATTCTCTTTACTAAATTCATTTTGTTCACTAAGAATAAATATAGAAGAATCAAAACCTATTCCTCCAGCCCCAATTACAGCTATTTTATCACCAGCTTTTTTCTCTCCTTTTAATAATTCATCGTAATAAATAACATCTACATTATCCATTCCTTCAATTTTTATCTTTCTTGGCACAACTCCACTTGATAAAACAACAGCATTTATATTTTTTTCTTTTATTATATTTTTTATATCTCCCATAGATAACTCTGTATTTAAATGAATCTCTATATTTAATCTTTTTACCTCGTCATTGTAATAAGAAATTAATCGTTTAAACTCAGATTTACCAGGAATTACCCCTGCAAGATGCAATAATCCACCTAATTTATCAGTTTTTTCATAAATACTAACATTATGTCCTTTTTTTGTTGCAGTTATTGCAAAACTAAGCCCAGCAGCACCTGCACCTATTACCATAATATTCTTTCTTTGGTTTTCAGGATGTAATGAATAATCATATTTCGTTTCTCTTCCTGCTCGTGGATTTACCAAACATGAACTAACTTTTCCAGCAAAAACATGGTCTAAACATGCTTGATTACATGCAATACAAGGGCTAATTGTTTCTTTTATTTCCCCTTTTGCCTTTAATAAAAAATATGGGTCAGATAAAAACGGCCTTGCCATACTAACCATGTCTGCATCACCCCTTTGAAGTATTTTCTCTGCGATTTCAGGAGTATTAATTCTGTTAGTAGTAATAATAGGAATATCTATATGTTCTTTTACTCTTTTTGTAAAAGTAGTAAATGCCCCATTCGGCACACTCATAGCAATAGTTGGGACTCTTGCCTCATGCCAACCTATACCACTGTTTATTATTGTTGCTCCTGCCTCTTCTATAGCTTTTGCAAGTTTTACAACTTCTTCAAATGTTGAACCATCATCAACTAAATCAACAACAGATAATCTATAAACGATAATAAAGTTTTCTCCAAGAGCCTTTCTTATTGAAGAAACTATTTTTACAGCCAGCTTGATTCTATTTTCAAATTCTCCTCCCCATTCATCAGTTCTTTTATTGGTTTTAGGAGCTATAAATTGATTAATTAAGTATCCTTCACTACCCATCACTTCTACCCCATCATAATTTGCTTCTTTTGCTAATTTTGAGGCATTTACAAAGTCATCAATAGTTTTTAATATCTCTTCATGTGTTAATTCTTTAGGCTTAAACATAGGATTAATAGGAGCTTGAATACTAGAAGCAGAAACAATATCAGGGTGAAATCCGTATCTACCTGTATGGAGCAACTGCATTGCTATCTTACCACCATTTTTATGAACACTTTCTGTTATTAGCTTATGCTTATCAACTTCTTTTTCGGTCATAATAGAACCATTAAACTGAACTTTGCCAGCCTTATTTGGGGAAATGCCCCCAGTTATTATAAGAGAAACTCCTCCTTTTGCTCTTTCTCCGTAAAATTTTGCCATTTTTTCAAATCCACCTTTTTTCTCTTCAAGCCCAAGGTGCATTGAACCCATAATAACTCTGTTTTTTAATGTAGTAAAGCCAAGATTAAGTGGTTTAAAAATATGTTTATAGTTCATAGAATCTCCTATTAATAAAATGAATGACTATTCATTTTATTAATATAACATATAAAAAAAATAAATTCTAGTTTTATGATATTGATAAATAATATTGACAAGTTCAACTCTTATTTTTATAATGAAATATCTTTTATGGGGATTATGTTATATTCAAAAGCAATTATTAATACAAGTAGAGAAAATCTTTCTGATAGTAATGTCAAATCATATTCTCTTATGGTTAGAGCTTCTTTAATAAAAAAAATGGGCTCAACTTATTACTCATTCTTACCCTTAGGCAATAAAGTTTTCAATAATATATTAAATCTTATTAATAAAAAATTAGAAAACAATGGAGTATTAGAGGTTTCTAATGGTTATAACAATGAAACACTTCTTTATTCTATGGTAAAGCAATACATAAATAAAGTTAATGACCTACCAATTATATTGTCTTCTACAAAGGAGATTAATAGAAAAAACAATACAAAATCAGGCTATGGCCTATTATATAACTCTTTAACTAATGTAAAAAAAATTGAATCTATCTCTTCAAATTTAAAACAAGCTAGAGAGGTTTTTAATCAAATTGCAATAGTATTTAAAGAAATATTTGCAGAATTAAATATTAAAGTTCAACCCATACAAACAGGCGAAGATAAAGCAGAAATACTAGCTTTTTTAGAATCAGGTAATACCGAGTATTTATTATGTGAACACTGTAATTACTCAGCATCAACAGAGCATATCATTCCTTATTTTCATAAACCCTTATTACCATCTAAAAACAAAATGGAAAAAGTTTATACTCCAAATATAAAATCTATAGATGATTTATCAAAATTTTTCAATTTACCAAAATCTCATTTTATTAAAACAGTTTTTTTTGATGTTGATGGTAAAAAAGTACTCACAATTTCAAGGGGCGATAGAAGAGTTTCTGAAGATAAATTAAAAACTTTATTTGATACTAAAAAAATAAAGCAAGAAGACTTAAGATATGTAGAAAGAGTTTTAGCATTACCTGTTGGCTTTATAGGCCCTATAGATTTAAAACACATATATATTGTAGCTGATTACTCCATAAAAGGAATGAAAGATGCAATAAGTGGAGCAAATGAATTAAATTATCATTATAAAAATGTAAATATCAAGCGAGATTTTGAAGTTGATATAATAGCAGATATTACAGAAACTGTAGGTGGAGACATTTGCCCTATTTGTAAGCAAGGTAGTTTATTTAAGGGAAATGGAATAAAACTAGCAAGTTTAGATATTGATAAAGAGGCTAATAATATTGAAGTAATAAATAATAATAAAAAACAAAATGCAATATTATCTTTTTTTGAAATTGATTTAAATAGAGTATTTTCTATCTTAGTTCAGCAAAATAACGATAAAAAGGGTATTATTTGGCCTAAATCTATCACTCCCTATGATATTTTAATTATTCTAGTTAAAAATAATGAACTAAACACAAATGAAGTTAAAAAGTTTCAAAATGACTTAAAAAATAAAAACATTTTAATAGATGATAGAAATAAATCTATGGGTATTAAATTTAATGATAGTGAATTGCTGGGCATTCCATATAGAATTATTATTTCTAAAAAAGCAATAGAAAACAACTTATACGAAATTACATCAAGATATAACTTAAAAACACAAAAAATGAATTATCAAGATATTATTAGTTTTATAAACAAGGAAGGATAATATGAAAAGAGTTGCAATAACAACTAAAGATTTCCATTATGCAAATCAACTAATAAAAGATTTATTAGAAGACGAAAGAATTGAAAAGATTGTAGTAATAGGTAAAGATTTGACTATCCCAATGATAGATAAAATTGTTTATATCGATACACTACCATATTTCCCATTATCTACAATTTTAAAAGAGAATAAAGTTGATACTATTGTTAATTTCATGAAAATAGATGATGATACTTACTCTAGTAAAGAGGCTTATAATATAACTTTACAGTCTTTAAAAAACATAATGTCTTCAGGGGTTAGAGCAGGAGTTAAAAACTTTATTCTCTATAGCTCTGCAGTTGTTTATGGAGTAAATAAAAAGAAAAAATTGATTAGTTTTGAGCCTACTAGATTAAAAAAAGCTGGAAGTAAGTTTTATTATTCTAAATTAAGATTTGAATCTGAAAAAATAGTTTATGAATATATGGATGAATTTCCTGAACTAAATATTAAAATAGCGAGAACATCTTTTACTTTAGGGCCAAATATTAATAATTTAATTTCTGCATATTTAGGGCTTAAATTTATACCTATGGTTACACATTATAATCCCGAATTTCAATTTGTTCATGAAGATGATGTTGTTAGAGCATTCCACCATTTAATTTTTAATGGAGAAAAGGGAATATATAACATAGCTCCTGATAGCAGTATTTCATTAAAAGAAATATCTGAAATAATGGGGCATAAACTAGTATCTTTTCCTAAAATATTAGCAAAACAAATAGCATTTTTAAGTTGGTATACAATGCCAAAAGTATTAAAAATACCTCCATATTCTCTTAATTTCTTTATGCACTCACTGTTAATTAATAATGAAAGTCTTACAAAAACAGGATTTAAATTTAATTATACAACAGAGGAAACAGTTAAAGCATTTAAAAAATTTAAAGAACATTTTTAAGGTTTAATTTTGATTTATTTAGATAATGTATCTGGTATCCCACCATTAGAAGAAGTAAAAAATAATATTAATAAAAATTTAAGTTACTCTTACAATCCATCTTCTTCCTACTCATTAGGGCAAAAAGTTAATTCAGAAATACAAAAAACAAGAAACTTAATAGGAGATATCTTTAATATTACTCCTAATAATGTGATTTTTACATCAGGAGCAACAGAAGCTAATAATTTGGCTATATTTGGATATAAAAACAAAAGAAATACCCCCTACTCTATTGCATATTTAGGATTTGAGCATAATTCAATAACAAAACCTCTTAAATACTTAGAAAAACAAGGCCATAGTTTAGTTAAATTGAATTATGACGATATTGTAAACAACATAGATAAAGTAGTTAATATCTTAAAAGAAAATAAAGTATCTTTTTTAGCATTAAGTCATAGTTATCCTAATATTGGTATATTATTACCTATTGAAAAAATTGTAAAAAAAATAAAAACGGAGCTTACAAGAATACACATTCATATTGATATGGCTCAATCTTTTATGAAAACAGATTTAAAAATGGCTAATATTGATTCAATTTCTATTTCAGGTCATAAAATAGGAGCATTAAAAGGAGTTGGAGCATTAATACTAAAAAATAATCAACTCATAAACCCAATAATTATGGGTGGAAAACAAAATTTTTCATTAAGAAGTGGAACAGAAAATATTTTAGGAATTTTATCATTTAAAGATGCAATAACAGTATGGAATAATAATAAAGAGCTTTTTAAAAACAATCTTTTAGATCTAAATATATGTTTTAGAAAACAATTTAAAATTGTTTTTAGTGAGAATAAAAATGTTAAACTAATAACTCCTAGTGAAAACTATACTCGTAATATCATTACTATAGCTGTAAAGAACATACTTTCAGAGCATATTATTAGATTTTTAGATGAAAAAGAAATAATGATTTCAGCATCATCTACTTGCAGTGATTTAAATTATAAACCACCATTTTTAGATTTAATCAATTTACCAAAAGAATTCCATAACGGAATAATAAGAGTTTCATTTTCTCCATTTAATAAAAATAGTGAAATTGATAGCTTTTTTGAGTATTTTCAAAAGGGAATAGAATATTTTAAATAAAAATGAATGAATACTCACTCATTCTATTGACAAATACTATCAATATATTTATCCTTATACAGTATAACTATTTTAGGAGGCTAAATTGGCGAGAAACATTAAAGGTGGTGATTTTTTAATGACACCAGTATTAACAGATAAAATTATGATACCAGAATATTTTACAGATGAACAAAAAATGTACTACAGAACAGCCAGAGGTTTTGTAGAGAACGAAGTGTTTCCTATTATGGATAGACTACAAGCTAAAGAAGACGGCTTAATGGCTAGTATACTAAAAAAAGCAGGAGAACAAGGTTTATTAATGGCAGATATACCAGAAAAGTATGATGGTTTAGAATTAGATAAAGTTACTTCTATGATTTTGACTGAAGGTAGTTCATTAGATTCTTCATTTTCTGTTAGTTTAGGAGCACATACAGGCATAGGAAGCTTACCCATAGTATTTTTTGGTAATGATGAACAAAAAAAGAAGTATTTACCTAAATCAGCAACAGGAGAATGGTTATTTGCTTACGCTTTAACAGAACCAGATAGTGGAAGTGATGCACTTGCAGCAAAAACTAAAGCTGTATTATCAGAAGATGGTAAATATTATATACTAAATGGAGTTAAACAATTTATTACTAATGCAGGTTTTGCAGATATTTTTATTGTATTTGCAAAAGTTGATGGAGAAAAATTTACAGGATTCATAGTAGAAAAAACTTACGATGGTGTTTCAACTGGTGCCGAAGAACATAAACTTGGTATTATTGGCTCTTCAACAAGACAATTAATTTTGGAAGATTGTAAAGTACCCGTTGAAAATGTATTAGGAGTAATAGGCAAGGGTCATAAAATTGCTTTTAATATTCTAAATTTTGGAAGATTTAAACTTGGAGCAGCAACCGTTTCAGGTAGTAAAGCAATGATTCAACTATCTGTAGAATATGCTAAATCAAGAAAACAATTTAAAAAATATTTACATGAATTTGGAATGATTAAAGAAAAAATTACTAATATGTATTTAAAAACATATACATCAGAAACAATGTCTTACAGAGTTGCCGGTATGATGGATGAAGAAATTCATAAAATAGATAAAAAAGACCCTGATTATACAAATAAATTTATGAAAGCAATAGAAGAATACTCTATAGAAGATTCAATTATGAAAATTATTGGTTCTGAATACTATGATGATGCAGTTAATGAAACAATGCAAATTCACGGAGGAAATGGCTATATTAATGAATATCAGATAGAAAGATATTATAGAGACAGTAGAATTAATAGGATTTTTGAAGGAACAAATGAAATTAATAGATTATTAATCCCTGGAGTTCTTTTAAAGAGAGCTATGAAAAATGAAATTCCACTACTTTCTTATGGTCAAGAAATTACAAAAATGATTAAAGCAAAATCATATCCAGAAATTGATGAAAACAATATTCTAGGCAAAGAAATCTCAGCTCTTGAAAGAGCAAAAATAATAGCCCTTATTGGAGTACAAGAAGCTGTTATGAAATACCAAATGAAACTTATAGATGAGCAAGAATTATTAAAATTAAATGCTGATGTAGTAACTGAGATATTTGTAATGGATAGCGTTATTGCAAGAGCTTTTCAAGTTCATAATGAAAATTTAAAATATAGTGATTTTCATATAAAAACTGCTCAACTTATTGTAAATGAAGGAGTTGAGAAAGTTTTAAATAATACTCTTGAAATGTTAAGAGCAATGGTAAAAGAAGAAAAGTATCCTAAAAAAGAAGCTTTATTAAGAAGTATTTATTATAGGCCTTTTTTAAGAAATATAAAATTAAAAAGGGAAATTTGTGATACTTTAATAGACAAGGAAAAATATTTTTTAACAGAAATAAACTAGGAATATTATGACCTATGAAGAAATTATAGAGAAAGTAAAACATTCTCAACAAAAAATGAATAGAAGCTTAAATGTTGATATTTATACTGTAGATAACAATAAAAAAGTTGTTACAATCTGTAAAATGCATGATGATTATCACGATTTAGAATTAGCAATTATTTTTAAAAAAGGAAGTTTTAAAATTGAAAAGATTGCTCCAAGAATGTTAAGAACGCCCTACTCTATCTGCTTACAAGCAACTGAACCATATAAAAATCTTATTGGTATATCAGCATTTGAAAGAGGAGTTTTAAAAAAAATTAAAGAACTTATCAAAAGAAATATTGGTTGTACCCACATTACAGAAATGATAGAAGTTAGCTTTAGAGCTTTATTTGCATCATTAGAAAACTTAGATGGCTCTATGTTTGATACAGGTGTTTCTTCAGAAGAGCATAGACAATTAGTTATGAGTCTTCCCGGTATGCTTAATACTTGTAAAGCTTTCAATGAAAATGATAAAAATAAAGAGTTATTAAAATCTGCAAGAGAAAAACTAACTAAATCTAATAGATAATATTACTATTATTATTATAGTTCATTAATTTAAACTATTTTTAATACAAAGTTAAAACATTTATTGTAATTTTAAAATATAATATGATATAGTTGCTCATTCTTATTTTGTAGGAGATTAAATGGTAAAGTTTTATAATAGTTCAGAAGAAGCAATTTTTGATATTGAAGATGGTGCAACTATTTTAGTAGGCGGTTTTGGGTTAACAGGAATACCTGAAAACACATTGAAAGCAGTTAATAAAAAAGAAATAAAAGATTTAACCATTGTTTCAAACACTGCTCATACAGATAAACATGGACTTGGTCCAATTTTTGAGAAAAAACAAATTAAAAAGTTTATGGCTTCTTATATTGGAGAAAATCCTATTGCAGAAAAGCAATTTTTTAATAATGAATTTGAACTAGAACTTATTCCTCAAGGTACAATAGCAGAAAGATTAAGAGCTAAAAGTGCGGGTATCCCAGCTATTTACTTAGCAGCAGGAGTTGGAACAGAAGTTTCCGAGGGTAAAGAAATCAGAATTTTTAATGGCAGGGAATATTTACTTGAAACTGCTCTAGGGGGTGATTTTGCTCTTATAAAAGCATGGAAAGCCGATAAAGAAGGTAATGTTGTTTTTAGAAAAACTGCAAGAAATTTTAATCCTGTTATGGCAAGTGCTGCAAAAATTACTATAGTTGAAGTTGAAGAAATTGTAGAAAGTGGAGAACTAGATCCAGATTTTATACATACTCCTAGTATCTATGTCGATAGAATAATTTACGGTGAAACTTTTGAAAAACCTATAGAATTTTTAACAACTAGAGACTAATGAATCTCGAACAAAAACAAAAAATTACTAGCTTTTAGGCTGTAAAAATTAATTTCATCAGATAATTTTAAATCGCCACTGTAATTTCCAAATAGATATAATTTTTTATTTATAATTTTAAAAACTCCATTAAAATAGCTTGCGCCTAATATTGCATTATGCCATATATTCTTTAAGTTTAAATCGTATTTTGAAATTATAATATTATTTCTATATTCAATTTTAGCAAAATATTCAATAAATAAACCTGTTTTTTTCACTTTGATTTTAGATGGAGTAACAACATAATCAAAATCTTTTAAATTATTTGTAACTAAGAGTTTTTGAGTATTATCAAATTTCTTTAAAATATTATTATAAGTAATTGCATATATATTTTCGTTTTTGTCTATTTCAAAAAATTTAACATTTGCTCCTTTAAGAATTTCTTCTATTTTTTTAGTTTTTTTACCTATTTTATAAAACTTTTTTTCATTAGTTTTAAGATAAATACTCTCATTTCCTATTTTAATGCTATCTATTGCTATAAAACCTTTTCTAATTATTGATTTACTATAAATTTTCTTTAGATTCTCATCTAAAATCAGTAAAAAAGCATCTTCATAGCCTTTTTTTTCTAAAAATTCAGATTTTCCTCCGTAATATCCTGCTATATATAGCTTATTTTCTTTAAATTTAGCTGTAGTAGGAAGAACCCCATAATTAGTTGATATATTTAAGTAATTGATTAATGAACCTGTTTGAGTATTTAATTTAAGAATTAAAAGAGCATTAGTATTATTTGATTTTATAATTATTTTTTTATTATTAATCTCCAAGTTTAAGTCTTTGTTGTAATAAGTTGTTATATAAATTTCATTTTCACTGTTTTGTAAAATATTAACTCCTATTGCATCAATTTTCGTTTCCCAGATTAAAGCATTATTTTTATCAAGTTTTTTTATTATTAATGAATTTACTTTATTTAGTAATAAGTATTTATTAGTATTTTTATCGCTAGTAATATCTTTGATTTTTATATTAATTTCAGAGTTATCAAGCTTTATAGATTCTTTAAAATTTAAACAAGCATTATCCTCATTACTTTTACAATAAGAAAACAATGGAAAGTTAATAATCAACATCAAAATAATCACTAAACACTTCATTTTTATCCTCTAATAAATAAAACACTCAAGTAGTATAGTATAAAAAATTGATATTTGACAATATTTTATAGTTATTTATCAGTATCTTATTGAAAAAATACTAACATTGAGATATAATAAGTCGCTTTTTATGGAGTTTATATGAAAGTTTACAACACTTTAACTAAGAAAAAAGAAGAATTTAAGACAATTCAAGAAGGAAAAGTTGGAATGTATGTATGTGGAGTAACAGTTTATGATTACTGTCATGTAGGGCATGCAAGAGCCTATTTATCCTTTGATGCAATTCATAGATATTTAGATTACAAGGGTTATGATGTTACTTATGTAAGAAACTTTACAGATGTTGATGATAAAATTATTAAAAGAAGTAATGACGCAAATATTACGATAAAAGAGCTAACAGAAACTTATATAGATGCTTTTCATGAAGATATGCTTGCTCTTGGAATAAAAGATGTTTCTATTGAGCCAAAAGCAACAGAACACATATCAGATATGATAGAAATGATAGAAAATTTAATTAAAAATGGCCTAGCTTACGAAGCTAATGGTGATGTTTATTATGCTGTTGAAAAGTTTACAACTTATGGTGGTTTATCAAATAGAAATATTGAAGATATGTTAGCTGGAGCAAGAGTTGACATTTTAGAAGGTAAAAGAAATCCTCTTGATTTTGCATTATGGAAAACCTCAAAAGAAAACGAACCATTTTGGGAAAGCCCATGGGGAAAAGGAAGACCAGGTTGGCACATAGAATGCTCTGCTATGAGTACTAAATATTTAGGTAAAACCTTTGATATACATGGCGGTGGTAAAGATTTAGTTTTTCCTCATCATGAAAACGAGATAGCTCAAGCAGAGGGTGCAAATGGTCAAAAATATGTAAATTACTGGATGCATAATGGCTTTGTGAATATTGATGGTGCCAAAATGAGTAAATCTTTGGGTAACTTTTTTACCATCAGAAATCTACTTGAAAACTATGACAGTGAAATCATTAGATTTTTTATTTTATCTAATCACTATCGCTCTCCTATTAATTTCAAAGTTGAAAATTATAAAGATGAATCAGGAAATGATAAAGTTAGATTTATTTCTTTAGATGAAGTTGAAGAAAGATTATACAATATTTATGATGCTTTCGATAAAATGAACGCTATTATTAATGCTGATGGTAAAGAAGGAGCTAATTTGGATTCTGACTTCACATCAAAAATTTTAGAAAACTTTGAAAATGCAATGAACGATGATTTTAACACTGCAGCTGCACTAGGTGAGTTTTCTAAAGTAATAAAATTTATAAACGAAATAATCACAAAACCAAAAACAAAAATGAAAAATAAAAAAGCTACACTTAAAGAAGTTGCTCCTCAAGTTAAAGTAATTGCTGATATTTTAAATATTTTCAACAAAGATCCAAAAGAATTTTTAAATATGATTACTGAAAAAAGATTAAAATTAAAAAATATTGACAAAAATGATATTTTAAATTTAATTGAAGCAAGAAAATTAGCAAAACAAGAAAAAAACTATCAAAAATCAGACGAAATAAGAGAGCAACTCAACAAAATGGGTGTTATAATCCAGGATACTGCCAATGGTGTTGAATGGCGTTTGAAATAAACTATTTCTTAAATAATTAAAACAATAATAAGGGTTTAATATGAAATTTATAATAAGTATTTTAATCTCCTATATTTCATACCTTAAGTAAAAAATAAAATTATTAATTTAAACTGTTAAATAGCTTAGACTAAGATTTAATTTCAAGTGAAGACCTTGGGCTGAACGAACAACGGAAAACTTGTTTTACAAGGTTGAAGTTGCAAAAAAACAGATAAAAACCATTGAAAACATACTTAAATTAGTGTATAATATAGCGTTTAAAAGTGGATTATCAAAGATTTGATTAAGTAATTAAGAAAATAATTAAGAAAATGGAGGCTATAAATGTTTGATGTTATTTCGAGTGGATTTAAGAATGCTAAAAATAGATTTAAAGGGCAATCAGAACTTACAATAGAAAATATAAAACCAGCTCTTAGAGATATTAGACAATCCTTATTAGAAGCTGATGTTGAATTTAAAATTGTGAAAAAGTTTTTGAAGAATGTTGAAGAAAAAGCTCTTGGAGAAACAGTAAAAACTACAATTAAGCATAAAGGTGAAAAGCGTAAAATTAAACCTGCTGATGCATTTGTAAAAATATGTCAAGAAGAACTTGAAGCTTTAATGGGGCCAGTTGATACTTCTATAAACTATAGAGAAAAAGGGCCTTCTATTATTATGATGATGGGACTTCAAGGAAGTGGTAAAACTACAACTACTGGAAAATTAGCAAAAATGCTTACCGAAGAAGGTAAAAGAGTTTTACTTGTAGCAGCCGATATTTATAGACCTGCAGCTATTGATCAATTAAAGGTTATAGGGGATACATTAGATTTAAAGGTATTCTCAGAAGCAAACACAAGCCCACAAGATATTTGTTCTCATGCTGTTAATTATGCAATTGAACATAAATATAATTTACTAATCTTTGATACAGCAGGGCGACTTGCAATTGATGATAAATTAATGGGTGAGCTTGAAGAAATAGACAGAAGAACAAAACCTGATAACAAATTTCTTGTTATTGACTCAATGATAGGGCAAGATGCTGTTCATACAGCAAAAGAATTTAACAATAGGCTTGAAATAGATGGTGTAATCCTTACTAAACTAGATGGTGACGCAAGAGGTGGTGCAGCTCTATCAGTTAAAGAAGTTACTCAAAAACCAATTAAATTCTTAGGTATGGGAGAAACCTTTGATAAATTAGAAGTTTTTAGACCTGAAGGACTTGCATCTAGAATTTTAGGAATGGGTGATATCATTGGGCTTGTTAATGATTTTGAAAAAGTTGTTGATGATAAAGCCGAAGAAGATGCAATGAAAATGCTTTCTGGAAATTTTGATTTTTACGATTTTAAAAAACAAATGGGTATGATAGGAAAATTAGGGTCAGTAAAAGATCTCATGGCAAAAATGCCTATGGGCAATATGCAAATTCCTGATGAATTAGATGAAAGTACTTTTGGAAAAACTGTTTTTATGATTGATTCTATGACTCATAAAGAAAGACTTTACCCGGAAACAATAAATGAAAGCAGAATGATGAGAATATCTAAAGGTAGTGGGAGAAATCTAAAAGAAGTAAAAGAGCTTATGATGCAGTTCAATACCATGAAAAAAATGATGGAACAATTCTCTATGGGAAACACTGGTTTTTTAAAAAACATTCCAGGAATTAAGCAATTAATGCAGTTAAAGGATATGAAGGGAATGCTATCTGGTGGTGGCCTTGGTGACATGTTTGGTGGTGGTGGAATGCCAGATATGGGTGGAATGGAAAATATGTTTGGTAATATGATGGGGCAACAACAGACAGGCCAAGCTAAAAAGTCTAAAAAACAACCAAGAGTATTTAAAAGAGCCAATAGAGATAAAAAGAAAAAAATTGCAGCAAAATCTCGTAAAAAAAATAGAAAAAAGAAATAAAATCATAAATAATGTGTTTATTTATAGGTTTGTTATGAAGGATACCTAATGGAATGGGGTCATAAAATATATTTTTGGTTATTAACTATTATACCAATTTTGGTTATTTGGGGAATTTACTTCTTTAAATCTAAAATAAACAACTTTAATCTTCCTTTTGGAGTTTATTTTAATCAAATAAAAAAAAACACATCATACATAAAACTATATATTAAGTTTTCATTTTTTACACTAGCACTACTACTGCTTATATTAACACTAGCATCTCCTGCTTATGGAGAAAAATCTAAAATCGTTAAGAAGTCAGGAATTGATATAATTATTGCCCTTGATATTAGTCGTTCTATGTTAGCAGAAGATATTTCTCCATCAAGAATTGATAGAGCAAAAATGGAATTATCCCTCTTTATAAATAAATTAAAAAGTGATAGACTTGGGTTAATTGCTTTTGCTGGCTTAGCATATCCACAATCACCATTAACAATAGATTATTCTATAATTAAAACATTTCTTTCTTCAATGGAGATTGGAGATATTCCCGTTGGAGGAACAAATATTGAAATGGCAATAAATACAGCAATTAATATGTTTGATAATGGTACAAGAGGCGGAAATAGATCAAAAGTTTTAATTTTATTAACTGATGGCGAATCTCATGATGGAAAAGCAATTCGGGCTGCAAAAAAAGCAGCAGAAAAAGGAATAGTGATATATACAATAGGTATTGGGTCTAAAGATGGTGAACTGATACCAATAAGAGACAAAAACGGAAAGAATAAAGGTTATTTAAAAGATCATGGTAAACCTATTTTAACCAAATTAAATGATAATCTATTAAAAGAGATTTCTAGCATAACAGATGGTAAATATTATTCATTTAAAGATAATTCTCAAGATTTAGAAGGAATAATAACAAAAATATCTTTAATGGAGAAAAAAACATTAAAAGAAGAGTTTAGAATATTAAAAGAAGAGAGGTATCAAATACCACTTAGTTTTGCATTATTTTTTCTTTTACTTGCTTCATTTATTTCAGAGAGAAGTAATAAAAAAGAGAGGAAATCATGAAAAGGATTTTATTGATTTTATTAATTATTTTTAATATGGGCTTTTCTTTATTTGAAAAGGAGAATACCAAGGTAGAAAGAGGTAACAATTTTTTAAAAGAAGGGAAATTTAAAGATGCTACAGATAATTTTTTAAGCTCTCTTAAAGATGATTTATCAGATAAACCTTCTGTCTACTATAATCTAGGAAATACTTATTATAAACAAAAAAATTATCAAGAAGCAATAAATAATTATCTAAAATCATTGAAATCTAAGAATCAAGAAGTTAGAGACAACTCTTTTTATAATATGGGAAACTCTTATTTTAACTTAAAAAAATATGATAAAGCTTTAAAATATTATAAAAAATATGCTCATAATAATCCTAATGATATAAATGTTAAACATAATATTGAAGTTTTACAAAAAATTCTTAAAAAACAACAAAAACAAAATAAAAATAACAAAGACAAGAAAAACAAGAAAGACAAAAAAGACAAAAAAGATAAGAATAATAAACAAGATAATAAAAATAAAGAAAAGAAAGACAAAGATAGCAAAAAACAAAATCAAGATAAGAGTAAGGACGAGGCGTCGACTCGTCCAAAAGACAATAAAAATAAAGAAAAGAAAGACCAAAGTAAGGACGAGTCGTCGACTCGTCCAAAAGACAAACAAAATAAAGATAAAAAAGACCAAAGTAAGGACGAGGCGTCGACTCGTCCAAAAGACAAACAAAATAAAGATAAAAAAGACCAAAGTAAGGACGAGGCGTCGACTCGTCCAAAAGACA
>Ga0256842_1001935_pt1 | contig 15685 bp, 15 predicted proteins | sample 4559240metaG_FD_185973 | JGI IMG/M metagenome (GOLD analysis project Ga0256842, IMG submission 185973) | Hydrothermal vent microbial communities from Guaymas Basin, Mexico - 4559-240 | ecosystem: Environmental > Aquatic > Marine > Hydrothermal vents | place: Mexico: Guaymas Basin | collected...
AAAGAGCCTATGCAGGCTGTCTCAAATGTAAAAGGTAGAATAATTATTACCTCTAATGCCACAGAAAAACAGGAGGCTGAGTATATAGTAAAAAATATAGAAAAACTTGTAGGAGGCACATCTTATTTTTCTTTGGACAGCAAAACAGTTCAGTCCCATGAAGGAGAAGGTTTTGGCTTTGGAGATATTGCAGTGCTTTACAGGATAAATTCTATTGGTGATGAGATTGAATCTGCTTTTAAAAGAGCTGGAATACCTATAATAAGATCTGGTGAAGTCCCATTAAGAGAAATATATCCTGTAAACATAATATATAGGCTGCTTCTTTATCTCGTGCATAAAAAGGAATTTTATTGGGAAAGATATGTAAGGCTTGTTTTAGACAGAAAGATTCTATCTTGTAAGGATATAGATCAGATCCCTTTATCTCCTGTTTACGATACACTGAAAACTATACTGGATACTCATGCATTTGGGTTTGAAGAGGATGAGATCTCTTTAAGGGCAGTAAATAAGATACTGGAAATGGCTTCTGAGCACAAAGGAGATCTATTATCCTTTTTAGATATTCTTTCTGCGGAGAGGGGGATAGACAATATTGAGCTTATGGGAGATAGAGTAAGTCTTATGTCTCTTCATTCAGCAAAAGGCTTAGAGTGGCGAGCTGTATTTATAGTAGGTTGTGAAGAAGGTATAATCCCGTGCACTTTATTTGGTGATACAGATATTGAAGAAGAAAAAAGGCTCTTCTATGTGGGAATTACCAGGGCAAAAGAGTTTCTTTTTCTTTCTTATGTGAAAAAAAGGAGGATGGGTTCAAGAATATTGAATTTAGAACCCTCCTCTTTTCTTAAAAAGATTCCTGCCGAGCTCGTGGATAAAATTAAAAAAAGAAGAAGAACTATAAAACCCAAAAAAAGTCCTGCTCAGCTCAGTCTTTTTAACTAATCATCGTAATCTCCCTGAGCTGTTTGTTCTTCTTTTGCAAGTAATTTTGCTTTTTCTCTGATCTTTTCCTCTGTCCACTCTGAAGGATCTTCTATCCTTTCTGCTTTTGGCCCAAGATCATAGGAGCCTGCCTTAAGTATTTCCTCTATTGCCAAAGGAGCTGTATCTTTTGCATTGAAGACATCTACCAGCAAGTGATAAACAAAGTCTTCCACCCCTTTTGCCATCCTTTCCCTTATTTCACGAGGCTGTCTCAATATCCTGTTTTCAAAAGGAAGATTTAGTTTTTTATAATCTCCTCCTTTTAGATTGTGTTTTCTCGCATATTCCCTCATCTCTTCCCACAACTCTTCTGAAACGCCCTTACCCGGAATCTTTACAGGATTCCCTTCACTGTCCAGCTCTGCATTTCCATACTCATTTACTTTTACACCCCAAGAGATCATCTGAAGGGCTGTTGACACATTGGCTTTTGTGGTATTGGTCTTTTCTGCTATTTCTTTTAACAGCTCAAAACTGTTTCCAGAGGTTCCGTGCTGTGCTCCAGATACCCTGTACGGTTCTAATGCCGTGTGTATCTTTGCTGTAAGTTCCACATCAATTCCTCTGCCTGTTTTTTCTATACCATGGGTAGTTCCGTTGTTTAGAGCTATCCAGTCAGGAAATATATTGTGAGCATTTAGACCTTTTATGAGGAACAGAGCCTCCTCAGGTGTAGAAAGACCTTCTTCTCCTTTTATCTCTCCTACTTCTGTTTCATATCCTGCCCATTTGGGTATATACTTGCTCAAGGTTATGTTTGCCAAAAGATTCTCATCATCTGGCATACTGGAGGCATCTATGGCAATAGAGGTTATGCCAGCATCAAACAGAGAAGGAATCTCGGTTTTTGCAATCTCTAAGTCCTGAGCACTTTTAATCTTGTAATGATCTGCATGCACCGCCACTGGCACTGTAATGCCGAGCTCATTCATTACTGCGTCCACCTGTCTTGCTAAGTTCCAGTAGCTTACAGCGCAATACCCATCTACTCCACCTTCTGATTTTGCTATCTCTATTATTATGCAGGCATTTGCCCTTTGAGCTGCCCTCAAGACTCCTCTTATAACAATGTGATTTCTGGCATTTGCAGCAATGGTCATGGCATTCCTTTTTTTGAGGAGTGCTCTGTCTATTACCTTGCCGCTTACTATAAGGGCTTTAGAATTCGGAAAAAGCCTTCTTATATTTGGTGTTCTTCCCAGCTCTAACGCCTTTTCAAACATATCTTTTCCCTCCAATCAAGAATCCATCCATATCAGTTTTGCTCCCGGAAGCGGGGCAACTGGCTCTGTTAAGAGAAAATCTCCCTCTTCTATCTGCTTTTTCAAAAGCTCTGCTATCTCCTTTGCCTTTTTATATGAAGATACAGGTACTGTCTGTACCTCCTGTCCTCTAAACTTTATACTGCCTGTCTTCAGCTCTGCATAACTTACAACCCCAAGGGGCTTTGCTTCTCCTTTTGGATAGTCATTTCCATAGTCTATTATCCTTGTCATAATCTCTTCATCAGATACACCCGTATATCTTGCTACTTCCTCGTTTACCACAGGTATAGGAACACCTATTCCAACCGCTAATGAACATCCATATCCAAGTATGCTAACACCTACAATCCATTTTGAATTCATCTCTTTTAGATTCCCTGTTACCATAAGTGTTCCTGCTGGTTCTATGGGGATGCCATTTTCTGCTCTCTGAACATCATATTTATATTGAGTTCCCGGACCTATTATGTATCCTTGAGCACCTCCCAAGAATATCCTTGTGCCAATACCAATGGTAAGAAAATAGGGATCATTAAACAAAGGACTTAATTGGCCGGCAGTTGCATAATTTACATTTGTTCCATTGGGTTTGAGGACCCCCATGTATGTATACTTTGTCTTATTTGATAGATTAATAGCACAGTTGTAGTTCTGATAAGAATTCCTGGGATTTACCATGGTGGCATCTGAAATCTCTTTTAAATATATCTTTTTCCTGAGTTCTTTTTTTGGATAGCAGTCTGTTCCATAGGCTACTGCTTTTAATTCCACTTTTTTACCTGAGATAAGATCTTGAATAACATGTCCTCCACCATACCTGAACTGTCCAGGATGCACCTTATTTAATGGATCATCCTCTGCCGGCTCAGTAGCACCTATGTATATGTCCACAGCAGCAAGACCTGCATAGGCTGGCACCCCATTAAGCCAGACCCTATACGCCTTTATGGATGGTTTTAAAGGGCCAAAGTTTAAAAATGCTCCAGAAGAACACATAGGAGAAAAAGTACCCGTAGTTACTACATCCACTTCTTTTGAAGCCTTTTTGGCCCCATGTTTTTTTACAATCTGTGCCATCTCCTCAGCGGTTACCACCACCACCTTACCACTTTTTATCTTTTCATTGATTTCTTTTATACTTTTTATCCTTTCTGCCATTCCCTTTCCTCCACAAGGGATAATACCAATACTATTGTGTAAATATTTTTATAATGGATAATACCAATATCAATTATACATTCACCTTATAAATTTTAGCGTGGAAATCTATTATCCAGACTATCTCTTTTACTGTAAAAAATTCAATAAAAATTCTTCTAAAGAAAAATTTTAAAATAGTCAAGGAGAGATGGTTTTTCTTTTTCTTTAATTTTGGATAATTAGCCCTTCCTGCAAAGTAGTTTCTGTATGCCCTGTTCAGATCTCTTAAAGCCTGTTGAAGCGCCTGAGAGTGAATTTCACAAAGCCATGAAAATTCTTTTTTAAGCTCTACAAGCTCAGCACACTGTTTTGCATAGGTGGTTCTTTCCCTCCTCTGCCACCAGAAAAACTCTCTTTGAAGTAGCCCAAGATTATAAATAAGCCTGTATGCTCCAGCAAATTTCCACAGCTTCTCCTCTTTTCTCTTACCTTTGACCTTAAGCTTATATCTGTATCTTCTCAATTGCATTTTGATATTGGTTATATTATTATTCTATCTACTATTCAAGAATATATAAGCCTGTTTAAAAGGATTTTTCGAACAGGCGCTTATTATAATGAATGATACGCCATTCATCCCATAGCTGAAGCTTAGGGGCTTTCTGGCGTGGATTTCTGTAATTTTTCTGATATTTTAAAGTAATAAACAACATCTTTCACATTAACTAAGAAGAGAGGTGAATTATGGAATTTAAAATAGACCGAGATCCATTTTTAAAAAGTATATCAAAAGCTTACAGTATTACAGACAAAGGAAGCAACATGCCAATACTTTCTACAGTGCTTATCTCGACAAAAGGAGACAGTATAGATGTATTTGCTACTGATTTAGAAATTTCTTCTCAAGAAAATATTCCAGCAGAAGTTCTTTCAGAGGGAAGCACGGCTATTCCATGCAAGAAGCTTTTGGAAATAATTAGAGAAAGCAGTGGAGATAAGTTTTATATAAAAGAAGAAGAAAACCAAAGGATATTTATATCTGATGGAAATACAGAATTCAAACTTGCTTCTCTTCCTGCGGAAGAATTCATTATTACCTCTGAACCCGAAAATCTGAAGTTCAGCACCATAGAGGCATCAGAGCTAAGGGATATGATAAAAAAGACCATATATAACCTCAGTACTGTAGAGGATATGGGATACAAGTTTTCTGGAATATTTGTTCAAAAAAAGGAAAAAGGGCAAGATGTATTTCTTAGATTTGTATCTACAGATGGTAGCAGGCTTTCATTAATAGATAAAAAAGTGCAGGGTATAGAAGAAATGGAGCTGGGAGAAGGGATATTTGTGCCTAAGAAAGGAATGATAGAAATCAATAAGATAGCTCAGGAAGGCGGGCCTGTAAGCATTGGATTAGGAAACAAGGATTTTATTGTAAAAAAAGAAAACAGAACCCTTATAATAAGACTTTTGGATGTAAAATTTCCAAATTATGAAGGAGCTATTCCTAAGGATGAAGACATAAAATTCTCGATAAAAATTCAAAAAGACAGATTCATAGATGCCCTTAGAAGAATGCTTATCTTTACTACAGATGCCTATAAGTCTGTGATCCTTCTCATAAAGAATGACAAAATAGAGCTTATGTCTTCGAATATAGAAGTAGGAGAAGCACGGGAATCCATAGATATAGAATATGAAAAAGGTCAATTAGAAGAAGACATGAAAATCGCATTTAATCCAAGATTTTTTATTGATGCTGTTCAGCCTATGGAGAGTGACTTTATAACCTTGTCTTTTATTGATAAAGATAAGGCTTGTATAATTAGAGGAAATGAAGATCCTTTTTATCTTTCTATAATAATGCCCATGAGGATTTAAAGATGGAAGAACTAAAAGAAAAAGAATCAAAAAGATATGATGCTACAAACATAAAGGTCTTAGAAGGACTTGAGGGTGTAAGAAAAAGGCCTGCCATGTACATAGGTAATACGGGTGTGGAAGGACTGCATCACCTTGTGTGGGAAGTGGTGGATAACAGTATAGATGAAGCAATGGCGGGTTTTTGCGACAGTATAATTGTTCATATATTAGCTGATGGGAGCATTTTGATTCAGGACAATGGAAGAGGAATACCTGTGGATATACATGAGACAGAGGGAAGGCCTGCATTAGAAGTAGTTATGACAAAGCTTCATGCAGGTGGAAAGTTTGACAATAATGTCTACAAAGTGGCAGGCGGGCTTCATGGAGTTGGAGTCTCTGTAGTTAATGCCCTCTCAGAGTTTTTAGAAGTAGAAGTATATAGAGATGGAAAGATTTACTATCAGAGATATGAGAAGGGAAAACCAAAGACAGATCTTATTGTAAAGGGTGAGACAGAAAAAACAGGCACAAAGATAAGATTCCTTCCTGATAAAGAGATATTTGAGACCACAAGTTTTGATTTTGAGATAATCTCCAAGAGAATGCGTGAGCTGGCTTTTCTCACAAAAGGAATTTATATAAAAGTGCTGGATGAGAGGACAGGAAAGAAAAAGGAGTTTCTATATGAAGGTGGTATCCTTTCTTTTGTAGAATATCTAAACAAAAACAAAGAGGTTCTTCACAAGCCTATCTATATATCTGGCGAAAAAAACAACATTATTGTAGAAGTAGCCCTTCAATATAACACTACATACAAAGAAACCGTTTTTAGCTATGCAAACAACATAAATACTACAGAGGGTGGAACCCATGTAATGGGATTTAGATCAGCCCTTACAAGGAGCATAAATTACTATCTTCACAATTCAAGCGTAGGAAAGAACTTAAAATTCAGGCTTACAGGAGATGATGTAAGGGAAGGGCTTACTGCAGTGATAAGTGTGAAGCTTCCAGATCCACAATTTGAAGGACAGACAAAGACAAAGCTTGGTAATACAGAAGTAAAGGGTATTGTTGAAAACATAGTTAATGAAGGTCTGAGCAGTTTCTTTGATGAAAATCCAACTATTATAAAGACCATTCTTGAAAAGGTGATAGATGCAGCAAGGGCAAGGGAGGCAGCAAAAAAGGCCAAGGAACTTGCCAGAAGAAAAGGAGTGTTATCTGATCATTCTCTTCCCGGAAAGCTGGCAGATTGTCAAGAAAAAGATCCCAGTAAGAGCGAAATCTTTATAGTAGAGGGTGATTCTGCAGGAGGTTCTGCTAAGCAGGCAAGAGATAGAAGAACTCAGGCAGTTCTTCCACTGAGAGGTAAGATCTTAAATGTAGAGAAGGCAAGATTTGACAAGCTCCTTTCCAGTGAAGAGATAAGGACCATGATATCTGCATTGGGAACAGGAATAGGTGATAAAGATTATGACATAAATAAGATTAGATATCACAAAGTAATAATCATGACAGATGCAGATGTGGATGGCTCTCATATAAGAACTCTTCTTTTAACCTTTTTCTTTAGATACATGCCAGAGCTTATAGAAAGAGGATATTTATATGTTGCTCAACCACCACTTTATAGAATATTAGATAGAAAAAATAAAAAAAGAGAAATTTTCATAAAAGATGAAGAGGAATTTAATAATTTTATCATAGAAAGGATTATAAAATCAGAAAAAGTGGAATTAAAGGATGGAAGCCTGATTCAGGGAGATGAGCTCAGGATTCTCATAAAAATGCTGTTAAAATTTTATCAAAATTTGAACAAATTATCTAAAAATGGATATAGTAGAGAATTTATTTTAGATCTCATAAACATAGAATTTAAAGATATAAGTAATTACAGGGAAAAATCCTTTTTAGACCTGCTTATAAGTAAACTTTCTGAAAAAGGTTTTGAGATAGTTGAAACAGAGTTGGATGAAGAGCATGAATATTGGAGGATAGCCTTAATAGATCACAAAAATGGTTCATCTGTAATAGAGATAGACAGTGACTTCTTTTCATCTCCAGAACTGAGATTCCTCTTTAACATATCTAAAAAGATAAAATCTATTCTGAATCAAAGCCCATTTATTCTTATTGGAAGTAATGATTTTCTTCGTTTAGAAAGCACAGAGGATTTATTAAAAGAGCTTATGCAAAGAGGCAAAAAAGGACTTGAAATTCAGAGATATAAAGGACTTGGTGAAATGAATCCGGAGCAGCTCTGGTCTACTACAATGGATCCTGAAAAAAGAAGACTTCTTCAGATAAAGATAGAAGATATGGTAGAGGCAGATGGTATTTTCAGTGTTCTGATGGGAGATAAGGTAGATGCGAGAAGAGAATTTATTCAGAATAATGCCCTTGAGGTAGAAGATCTGGATATATAAAGAAAGACTGAATATATAAATATGAGTACCCCAAAGGAACCTGATGATGTTAAACTGATCCTTAGTATATTTTCACCAGATAGATCTTTAATAGAGAAAATACTGGAGGAAGAGCTGAAAGAGAAATTCGGGCAATGGGACTGGATCAGTCCAGAGCTCTTTTTTGACAAAAGCAGATATTATGAAAAAGAAATGGGATGGCCTCTTTACAGGAGATTTGTTTCGTTTCAGAATCTGATAAGACCTGACTCTATAGTTTTTATAAAGCTATATACAAATCAGATAGAGCAAAAGTATTCTGAGCAGGGAAAAAGAAAGGTAAATATTGATCCGGGCTATGTCTGTTTAGAAAGGCTTATATTGGTTACAGGAAAGAACTATACCCACAGGATATATCTTTCTCAGGGCATATATGCAGATCTTACCCTTATATATAAAGGAAAAAGTTTTGTGCCCCTTGAATGGACCTATCCTGATTATGCGGAGGATCAGACAATTTCGTTCTTTAACGAGATAAGAAATATATATAAAAAGCAATTGAGGGAAAAAAATGCTTAAAAGTATGACAGGTTATGGAAAGGGAGAGGCTGAAGCAGAGGATTTGGTATTTATAGTTGAGATAAAAACATTAAACAGCAGATATCGGGATATTATTTTGAGGATACATCAGGAGTTTCAAGAATTAGAAATGGATATAAGAAAGTGGGTCGCAGAAAGAATAAATAGAGGAAGAGTTGAAATTTTTATAAAAACAGAGCCGATTCTGGATAGAATGGAATATGAACTTGTGCTAAATGAACCCTTAGCAAAAGCATATATGGATGTATTTAAGAGGGTCTCTGAATTGTTTCCTATTGATTCATCGGTAAGCATAGATACATTCTGTCATTTAAGAGATGTTATTATACAAAAACCAAGGGAGTGGGATATAGAAAAATTGCGTCTTACCTTGAAAACTGCTATGGACAAGGCTCTTAATTCTGTTGAGGAAATGAGAAAGAGAGAGGGAGAGATACTTCAAAAAGATCTTTTAGTTCGTATAGAAAAGATAAAAAAGATTCTACGAGAAATAAAAGAAAGAGCTCCAGATGTTGTGGAACTTTACAGAAATAAGCTAAAAGAGAATGTGGAGAGGCTACTGCAGAATCAGGACATTAGTATAAGTGAAGACAGGATATTGCAGGAAGTGGCAATCTTTGCTGAAAGATCAGATATTACAGAAGAAATAGTTAGACTTGAAAGTCATATTACCCAGTTCCTGTCTTTTATAAACAGAGAAGAGCCTGTAGGAAGAAGGCTTGACTTTTTGATTCAAGAGATGAATAGAGAGACAAACACCATAGGAGCAAAATCTCAAGATTCAGTGATTTCCAGCTTTGTCGTAGACATGAAAGCAGAGATTGAAAAGATAAGAGAACAGGTGCAAAATATAGAGTAAAAAAATTGGGAGAGAGATTATGTGTCCCAAGATGGTAAACATAGGTTTTGGTAACATAGTTGCATCAGAAAGGGTCATAGCAGTGGTGTCGCCAAATGGTGCGCCTATAAAGAGGCTCAGGGAAGAAGCAAAAGCAGAAAAGAGGCTTATAGATGCAACACATGGGAGAAAGACAAGAGCAGTTATCATAACTGATAGCAATCACGTGATTCTTTCTGCCATCCAGTCAGAGACCCTTGCCCAGAGGTTTGATCCAGATTCAAAATATGAAAAGCCAACATAAAAGCCATCTTTTTGTTATATCTGGTCCATCTGGGGTCGGGAAAAACACCATTATAAGCGCTGTAATGCAAAGGGTGGAGGGATTAGCTTATTCTATTTCTCATACCACTAGAAAACCAAGAAATGGCGAAATAAATGGCAGAGATTATCATTTCGTGGATGAAAAGATTTTTAAAAAGATGATAGAAAATGGTGATTTTGTAGAATGGGCAAGGGTTTACTCCGACTATTATGGTACTTCATTTTCAGGTATAAAGAAAAAACTTGCTGAAGGAAAGGATGTGATCTTGGACTTAGATGTCCAGGGGGGCATGAATATAAGAAAGCATTTTAAAAATAGCACCCTTATATTTGTGCTTCCTCCGTCCATAGAAGAACTAAAAAAAAGGCTAAGTAAAAGAGAGACACCAGATGAAATTATAGAAAAAAGGTTGTCCAATATAGAATTTGAGCTTAAGATGGCAGAGAAATATGACTATATAGTTTTGAATGATATATTAGAAAAAGCTATAAGGGAAACAGAGGCTATAATACTATCAGAGAGATGTAAGACCTATAAGAGAGTTGAATTGTTGAGATCATTGATTTAAGGGGGAGATATATGTTTGAGTATGAATTGGGTTTCATAGGCGCAGGCAACATGGCAAAGGCTCTTATAAATGGGATACTAAAGAGTGATCTCTACAAAAAAGATAGGATTACCGCATCTGATATAAAAGAAGAGGCACTAAAAGAAGTTAATGAAAGATTTGGTATAAAAGTATTTAAATCGAATGCAGAGCTTGTGAATAAGACCAGAATTGTTGTGCTGTGCATAAAACCACAAAACATGAAAGAAGTATTAGAGGAGATAAAAGATGCTATTACTGATGCTCATCTTGTAATCTCAATAGCAGCAGGTATTCCTATAAGAGCTATAACCAAGATACTGGGAAATGATATTCCTGTAATCAGGATTATGCCAAATACCCCTGCTCTTGTGCAAAAAGGGATGAGTGCTATTGCCTATAATGATAATGTAAAGCAAGAATATATAAACATAGCATTAGACATATTCAACTCTGTTGGAGAAACAATAGTAGTGGATGAGCAATTGATGGATGTAATTACTGCTGTTTCAGGAAGTGGCCCTGGTTTTATCTTTAGGATAATGGAATGCATGGTAGAAAGTGCTGTAAGGCTTGGACTTGACAGTGCAGATGCTGTCAAGCTTGTTGTTCAAACATTTGTTGGTGCTTCTTTTCTTGCAAAAGAGTCAAAAGAAAGCCTTTCTAAGCTAAGAGAAATGGTTACCTCTCCAAAGGGAACCACCGAGGCAGGATTACAGGTATTTGAGAATAAGGGCTTAAAAGATATCATATACGAGGCGGTTCATGCGGCGTATAAGAGATCCATAGAAATAATGGGAGAGATAGAGCCATGATAGAAGACAAAGTAAGTATTATGGTAGTGGAGCCTAATAAAGAAGATAGAGATTTATATATACAGCTTCTTTCTACCTTAGAGAATTTAGACATAGAAGGGTTTTCCAGTGGAAAAGAGGCATTTGAAAGGATAAAGAGGTTTCCTCCAGATATATTGGTGGCAAATATAGATATTCCAGATATGGATGGGGTGGAGCTTTGTAGAAGACTGAAGTCTGATCCCAACTCAGAGCTGTGTGAAATATATGTAATCATAGTAAGTGAAAAGAAAGGAAAAGACGAAAAGATAAGATGTATGAGTGAAGGAGCAGATGACTATCTTACAAAACCTATTGATCCTGATGAGCTTATAGCAAGGGTAAAGGTGGCAGCAAGGATAGCCACACATACAAAAAGGATAGATTTAGAATACAAAAAGATGTTTAGTAAGATAGATGTGCTCCTGATTCAGGAAGGAGGATGTGCTCCTGGTTATAATCCTGTGACCGCCTTTATTACATATCATTTAGAAGGCATGGGCAGAAAGGTATATGCCACAAAAGAGGGTTTTAGATCCTTAGTGCAAGGAGAAGATGAGGATTTTGTAAGGCTTGTGTATGATCCAGATTTGTACAAAAAAATGGATCATATCCCAGGAGTTATTCATGTTGCACCTTTTTCAGAAGCGCCTGGTGCTTTTTTAAGAGGAGAAAGATATCCAGATTTTGTTAAAAGAGAACTGCAGAAAAGGGCAGCAAAGAATATCATAGAAAGAGATGTGAAGGTGATAGTCGCTATAGGAGGAAATGGGACCTTTAAGGGAATAAGTTCTCTGTGTAATCTTCTTCCCACTGCAATTCAGGTATTCTTTGTCCCTGTCACCATTGATAGTGACATCGCAGGAACTGAATGCATAGGAGAAAACACAGGCATAGAGATGGGAGCAGAAAAGATAAGAAGATACATGGCAGATGCCAGAACCCACAAAAGGGTTTATATAATAGAGATGATGGGTGCAAGCAGTGGATTTCATGCACTTCATAGCTGCTTAGGAGCAAGGGCTCATCTTGCTGTTCTTCCAAATAGCAAGATAGATCATAAAAAAGTGGTAGAGGCTATAAACAAAAGAGAAGATGGATGTGTTATTGTAGTGGCAGAAGGATATAAAAGAGAGGAGAGAAACCAAAAGGGAGTAACTGATAATGCAGCCGTATATTTCTATAAAGAGCTTCTTGCTACTGGTATCTCTATAAATAGAAGAGTGGTATGTGAGCCATTTTCAAGAGATATAAGGGGTGCAACCCCAAATAATCAAGATATCACCCTTGCTCAAAGAATGGCATATAATGTAGCAAGATATATAAAAGCTGGTGCATCAAGGCTTATGCCAGCAGTCAGCTCTGGAAAAGAATATGCAATACCTTTTAGTGAAATAAAAACAGATAACATGGTAGAAGAAGATCTGCTTGTGCTTTCAGATCGTCTTACAAATAGAAACTATATGGAGCAAGAAAATGAAGATTGAACAAGTGCCAAAGGAGATTTCATCTTTTTTAATGCCTAAGCCTTCTGGAAAGATGTATTATAAATGCTTGGGATGTAATGAAAGATTTGGCATAGATGAGCTTCTTTACACATGTCCTAAGTGTGGAAGTGTTCTGTTACTTTATTCTGAAGGAAACGAGCTTCTTGAAAGCTTGGATGGAAGTAAATGGAAAAAGATATTTGATTACAGAAAATTGCTCAACTATCCGGCCATTAAAGGTATATTCCTCTTTTATGAATTTATTGCGCCTGTAATTCCACTCAGTTCAATAATATGCTTAGGAGAAGGACAAACTCCGGTTGTGAGAGCAAACTCAAAACTCAGGGATATGGTAGGAATAGACTTTTACTTTAAGTATGAAGGACTTAATCCGAGCGCTTCTTTTAAAGACAGAGGAATGGCATGTGCTTTAAGCTACATAAAATACCTTTCAGAAGAAAAAGGGCTAAAGGATATAATTGCCATATGTGCCTCTACTGGAGACACCTCTGCATCTGCTGCTCTTTATTCCTCATATCTTGGAGATAACATCAGATCTGTTGTGATACTTCCTGAAGGAAAGGTTACTGTTCAGCAGCTTTCTCAGCCACTTGGTCATGGCTCAATTGTAATAGAAGTTCCAGGGGTTTTTGATGACTGCATGAAGGTGGTAGAATATCTTTCAGAAAGATACAATGTTGCGCTTCTTAATTCTAAGAATAGCTGGAGAATACTTGGGCAGGAATCATTTTCTTTTGAGGTGGCTCAAAGCTTTGATTACGACATGAAGTCCAAGGCAGTGGTTGTTCCGATTGGAAATGCAGGAAATATAACAGCAATTATGAGCGGTTTTTTAAAGTTTTACAAGGCAGGCATTATCAATGAACTTCCAAAGATAATAGGTGTTCAATCTGAACATGCTGATCCTGTGTTTAGATACTATGAACAGGAAGAAGGAGAAAGAAGATATGTTCCTGTAAAGGTGAGACCAAGTGTGGCACAGGCAGCAATGATAGGAGATCCTGTTTCTATGCCCAGGGTTATAGAGCTGGTAAAGGAGTATGATTCCATAACTGACAAAAGAAGATTTTATGTGGTTCAGGTAAAAGAGCAGGAAATAATGGATTGCATGATCACTGCAAACAGAAACGGGAATATCGTATGTACTCAAGGAGGAGAATCCCTTGCAGGGCTTATAAGGGCAAAAGAAAAGGGATATATTTCTAAATCAGAGGTGGCGATATTAAATTCTACAGCCCATATGCTTAAGTTTATCTCTTTTCAACAGATGTATTTTGAGGATTCTTTTCCTCCTGAGTTTGAAGTGAAGCCAAAGGACGAGCTGAAAAATCAGCCTTTAAAGATTTCCCCTGAAAAAGGAAAAGATCAGTACTCTGAGTTCATAAAAGATGTGGCTGAAAAAATAGTAAAGATACTTAATTTAAAGGAGCGGTAACATGGCCAGAATAGACGATTACAAAAATGCTGCAGAGATTGCCAAAAAAGAGCTTATTCAAAAAAATCCAAAGCATATAGCTTCTATGTGTGGTGCCCATTTTGATGGAAGTTCTGCTGATAACATCAGCTTAGAGCTTGTCTTTCTGAACAAAAGAGTGCATATTACCTGGCCTGAGCTAAGGATGTTTTACAAAGATGAGGAAAGAGAACTTCCCATCCAGGAGCAGGTGCTTTTGCTTCACTATATGAAAGGGTGTCTTAATGGAGCAGAAGTTACAGGTGAGTGGATATCTTATAAGGACCTTCCGGATGGAAGATTTTATATGGATGCCTTTACAAGAAGAGCAAAGATTCCTATGCTCAGGGCATTTGGAGAAAGGCCAGAACTTCTTGTAAAGATATCAAAAGAGCTTTTTAATGCAGACGAGTACGATAAGGGAGATTATTCGGTTTTGATAAAGGCGTTTCCTTATGTGCCTGTTGTCCTGATTATATGGCAAGGGGATGAGGAGTTTCCTCCTGACGGAAGCATCCTTTTTGACAAAGGAATAGAAAAGATCTTGTCTGCAGAAGATATTGCATGGCTTTCTGGTATGATTGTCTATCCATTAGCAGGAAAAACAAAGGAGTATAGGAAATGAAAACCATTGTTGGTGTTGTAATTGGAAGCAAATCTGATCAGCAAATAGCCTTTGCCTGTACAGAGCTTTTGGATAAGCTTAATATTCCCTATGAGCTTAAGGTCATTTCTGCCCACAGGACCCCTGAGCTCGCACGAGAATATGCAGAAAATGCAGAGGCCAGAGGGATAGAGGTAATCATTGCCATGGCAGGATGGTCTGCTCATTTAGCTGGCTTTATCGCAAGCCATACCATTATTCCTGTAATAGGTGTTCCTGTAGATTCTTCCCCCCTTTCTGGCTTGGATGCCCTTCTTTCTACAGTACAGATGCCACCAGGAATTCCTGTGGCAACAGTATCCATAGGAAAGGGCGGGGCAAAGAATGCAGCAGTCCTTGCTGCTCAGATCCTTTCTATAAAATATCCTGAGATAGCAGAAAGGATTAAGGCATACAGAGAAGAGTTGAAAAAGGGATACAGCATTGAAACCAGAAGTGCTCAGGATTGAGGAAAAGGCAATAAAAAGGGCAGCAGAGGTGATAAAAAAAGGAGGCATTGTGGTATATCCTACAGAGACATTTTATGGTATAGGAGCAGATGCCACAAATAAACAGGCTGTGAAAAAGATATTTCAGATAAAAAAAAGAGATGAACACATGCCTATTCTTCTTATTATTGGAGATGAAAAGATGCTTTTTTCTGTGGTAGAGGAGGTACCGGAGCCTGCTTTCAGGCTTATCAAGAAATTCTGGCCAGGTCCTCTTACAATAATATTTCGAGCAAAGGAGAGCATAATCCCAATTCTTCACTCCTATACCGGAAAGATAGGGGTGAGGCTTTCTGGAAATTATGTAGCAAGACAGATTTCTTTGCTCTCTGAAGTGCCAATAACCGGAACAAGTGCAAATATATCTGGTAAACCTCCGTGCAGGACACCTCAGGAGGTGATTGATCAGCTTCATGATGTTGACCTGATACTGGATGCAGGTTGCCTTGATTCCAAGCTTGCCACTACAGTCGTGGATGTAACAGAAAGCCCTTTTAGGATCATAAGAAAAGGGGTTATATCAGAGAAAGAGATTTCAAGCTGCTTAGGAGAGGCTTTATATGCTTAAGACAAAATATTATGGAAGATTTGGGGGTGCTTTTGTTCCTGAAGTCTTGGTAGCTACATTATCAGAGCTTTCAGATGCATTTGAGAATGCAAAAAAAGACCCTGATTTTTGGCAGGAATATGAGAAAATACTCTCTGAATATTCTTGCAGACC
>Ga0256842_1001936_pt1 | contig 15685 bp, 11 predicted proteins | sample 4559240metaG_FD_185973 | JGI IMG/M metagenome (GOLD analysis project Ga0256842, IMG submission 185973) | Hydrothermal vent microbial communities from Guaymas Basin, Mexico - 4559-240 | ecosystem: Environmental > Aquatic > Marine > Hydrothermal vents | place: Mexico: Guaymas Basin | collected...
CCTTTGAGCCATCTTCCATAGCTTCTACAGATCCCATTCCTCGATACGACTTATATTTTCTTCCTTCAAAGATTATTGTTTCACCCGGAGCCTCATCAACACCAGCAAACAAAGAACCTAACATTACTGTATGTCCTCCTGCTACAATAGCCTTTACAATATCACCACTATAACGAATTCCGCCATCAGCAATAACAGGAACCCCCGTACCCTCAAGAGCTTCAGCAACATTCATTACTGCACTTAATTGTGGATAACCTACTCCTGCAACAATACGAGTTGTACAAATAGAACCAGGCCCTATCCCTACCTTTACAGCATCGGCACCAGCTTCCACTAATGCTAAAGCAGCTTCAGCAGTTGCTATATTACCTACTACCATATCCAAGTTAGGGAATTCTTTTTTAATGACTTTCACCATTTCTATTACTCCTTTTGAATGACCATGAGCCGTATCAACAGTAATAGCATCAACTCCTGCTTCGTATAAAGCTTTTACTCTTTCCAAAGTATCGGCAGTAACGCCAACAGCAGCAGCAACACGTAATCTACCTCTTGTATCTTTTGATGCATTCGGACGTGCCTTTATTTTTATAATATCCTTATATGTGATTAATCCTATCAAACAATTATCAGAATCAACTACTGGTAGTTTCTCAATTTTAAACTCTTGAAGTATGTCCTCAGCTTGCTCAAAATCAGTAAACTCTGTTGTAGTGATAAGGTTTTTCTTAGTCATTACCTCACTAATTGGTCTTTTAAGTCGCTTCTCGAAACGCAAATCACGGTTAGAAACTATTCCTACCAACTTATTACCTTCGCGAACAACAGGAATACCACCAATAGAGTATTTTTTCATTAGCCCAAGAGCATCAGCAACTATAGCATCCTCGCCAATAGTTATAGGGTTTATAATCATCCCATTTTCGGCACGTTTTACCTGATGTACTTCTTCTGCCTGTTTGGCAATAGTCATGTTTTTATGAATAACACCTATTCCGCCTTCCTGAGCCATGGCAATAGCCATTTTCGAATCAGTAACAGTATCCATTGCTGCTGACACTACAGGAATCTTTAACTCAATATTTCTAGTAAACTTTGTTTCTAATGTTACCTCACGTGGCAATACATCAGAATACGATGGCACTAAGAGAACGTCGTCATAAGTAAGACCTTCTCCGTAAATTTTATCTTGAATCATAATGTTATAAAAATTAATTTTTTCCAATAATACAGCTTTATTATGCTGTTGAATTATACCTAATGGAGTCACCAAATAAATAGCTGCGAAATTAAGAAATAATTCGCTGCTATGGGCAAAAAAAAAGCCAATGAATAATTTCATTGGCTAATATTATATTATACTAATTTTAAGTTAATTACCTAATCATAGTTACAGTTCCTCTATCTTCAAAGCTTACGCCATTAGAGGCCGTAAATCTTACAAAGTATGTATAAACTCCACCTGGAGCATCACTACCTTCGAAAGTGCCATCCCAGCCTTCACCAACTACATTAGATTCGTACACTTTAGCACCCCATCGATTATATACAATGAATAAATAATCTGAAGAATTAATAAATACTCCTTGCGGAACAAATGTTCTGTTCTCTACTATATTACTGTTAGGATTAAAAGCTGTAGGAATATATAACCTAGGCTTCTGAACCACAGTAGAACTATTAGATTTTGTAGTATCGTTAAAGCTATAATTTACTCCAGGACCTTCTAATGCTAATACTATATATGCAAACACACCACCCTTATCTTTAAATTGTGAAATATCATCTCTAAAGTAAGTTTGATTTGCAGGTAGAGTGATTAGAGGATTTGGATCCCAAACACCATCTGCTGCTCTAAATACCTCATAGATTGTAGGCGTGCCATCAAATCCTTGATAAGGAGTCCAGCTAATATCGTTATATAAACTATCGCTAGCTTTAGATTTCAATAACATACTTTTAGCAGCTGCTGATGTTAATGCATTATTTCCACAACTATCAATTACAATAGCACGATAATAATAGCTTAACAAGTTTACATCTGCACCAGCATCATGATATGTTAAAGTAGGGTTTGTATAATCAGCAGGAATTGACGTAATAGCCTCCCATGTCACATTATTAATTGAACGTTCAATTACATATTCAATAACCTTGGCCGAAGTATCGGTATGTATTGTCAAGTCAATACCCGCATTAGGGAATACACTTGCTTTACGCACATATATGAAATTTGGCTGATTTGGCTTATTAGCTAACATATTAACCATACAAGAAGTACTTGTTTGTGATCCGTCTGTACTAACAGCTACTACTGAATAATCATAAATAGAGCCGTTATTTAAACCTACATGCTCATAAGTTGTACTTGTTGGAGTGCTAGAGTTTAGCAATACATCAGGTCCACCATTTTCACTTGCAAATATTCTATATTCACCAACACCACTTGCCATATTAATATATGGGGTCCATGTTAGAGTAATTTTATCATCACAAATATCTTTTACTGCCGAAAGGCTCATTGTCCTAGCCTCTATACTGTATGGACTCACATTAGGAGGCACACATGTGTCTAATGCTGCAACAACATAGGTATTAAACCCATTGGCACAAGCATCATTCAGTAAATCTATATAGCTGTTATTATTAATACCATATACTGTGTCAATTGGTGTATTTACACCTCCAACTACCAAGTAAATAATATATCCACCAGTATCGCCATCAGAATTTACATCCCACGATAAGTTTACTTTACCTGTTGCCTTATCAATACTTACTGTATCAATAGTAGGAATTGCAGGAGCAGTATAATCATAGAACAAATCTTTGCCAACACTTGATTTTGATGTACAACTATGTGGCGTAGCACCAACAGTGTCAATAATCATTGTATCCATAATGGTTACATAATATTGAACCTCATCATCACATTGTTTCATTGGTTCACTAAAAAATGTATTTTGAGTAGAATCAACAAATTCCCAAGCTGTATTTACTTTCTTTCTATATATTTGATACCATCCTGTAGAAGATGATAAAATAGGATCACTTATTGGATTCCAATTTACATCAGCTTCCATATTTACATTATCAAATGCTACTTCTACATTGATTGTAGCAAAAGTATCTGCATCGGTAGCACCTACATATCCTGGGCAACCCGATTTAGTTTCTACTATATAGTATTTTATAGAATCTTGAGCATTAGCTCCAACATGTGTATAGTTTAAAACATTATAGTTAAAAATACTATCAATTTCTACAAACGGACCAGTATCTACTGCACTATAATATATTCTATAACTATCAAAAGTAGTCATACTATCTTCTTGCAAACTCCACTCTAAACTTACATCACCATTATCTGCTACAGAAATACACTGTACATCAGGACTAGGGATTTGTGGTTTAGGAAGCACTGTAATAGAAACAACATTATAATTAATTGCAGGAGCAGGACAGTAGTTATCCATTACTTTCATAACAAAGTTGAACACATTAGAAGTCATATTACAACCTGTGCTAACTGCCAAGTGCTCACATTCTGTTTGCCAATAAAACTGTGTTTGAATACCAAACATACCAGTTAACGGCGCTGAAGAATGAGGTGCTGGAGTTAATGTAGCACAAGGAGGTTGTAAACAACCCGTTGTTTGTGACATTGTAGCCTGAGCTGGAGGTGATGCAGGAATATAACTTCCAAACATTTGACCTGTAGCTTGTATTTCCATTGTTTGAGGATTACCATTAGGTAAGAATTCAATATCTTGTCCATTTAATGCAAAAGTTACAACCTCACCGGCATACACTGTGTCTGAGAATGATGTACCACCATTAAGTGGAGGATTTACAACAGGAGGATTATTGGTTCCTGCATCAAGCATTACTACTTGTATATCTCTCCAAATTTCTGCTACTTTCTGTCCACATTTATAGGCTGTAACCTTAACAGAAGTTACAAATGCACCCGTATTATATGATGTAAAAGAGATTGTTCCAATATTAGGTTCAATCGTAGCTGCTACATTATTTGCATTTTGTGCAGGACCAGGCAACGGACTTGTATAAGAATACCCAGGATTATAAGTAACAGGTGTACCCATTGTTACTAGAGGCTGTCCCCATTCAAAATGTAAAACATCTAGTTCCTCATCATAGGCATTATGGTTATATTCAAAAGGGTATCCTGCCGAAATAACTGTTCGAGCTACCTCCGCAAAAGTTGGTGAGTTATCGAAACATGGATATGTGTTCTGACTATTATAAGGAAACATATTTGCTCTTAACTTCCATCCTGGTTGCCCACTAACATTTGTAGAGGGGTTTCTACAACATGAACCCCAATTAAAAGACCAGCCCGTAATTGGTGGAACACCATTTAATTGAACAGGTGCTGACTTATATAAATACTCAGATACAGCTCCTGTATTATCAGCTCCCGAAGATTCTGCACCTACACAAGTAATTTGATAATAACCATTACCTCCGGTTCCACTTCCTATATCACATTGTGGCGAAAGATCTTTAGGCCAACCCGGTACTATATTCATTTGTATACTTCCTACAGGACTTGTAGTAGTTAAAGCCTGTGAAGTTCCAAATGTAATTCCACCGCACTCGCGATAAACTTTCATGGTAAAAATGAATTTACCAGCATTAGGCTGCCCCGCTGGAATACATTTCCATGTAATTTCTCCACCCATATAGTGACTGGCCTTTGCAGTAAATACACTTCCTATAATTATCAGAAGCACTAAAAGTAATTTAATATGTCTCATATGTTTAATATTTAATTTCCAACATTTAGTATATAAAAATCTTTGATATTATAATATTTCTGAGCGATTTCTTTAAGCTCATCAGCTGTAATATTCTTTACTCGTTCAATATAATCGTAATAAAATGTATTATCCAGATTATTCATATTTACATAAATATATCTATCCATTAATGCAAAACTACCATCAAACTGACGCTGAAAGCTGCCCTGTAGATAATTCTTTACAGTAATAAGCTCATCATCAGAGATGTTTTCATTTTGCAAACGTAATAATTCTTTCTTTATTTCAGAAATTGTATCATCTGCTACTTCCGATTTTACTTCAGTAGTAATAAAAAACACCGACTCATGAGCAAAAGAACTATGTGATGCACCTATTCCATAGGTATAACCTTTATCTTCTCTAATATTACTCATCAATCTGCTACCAAAGTACCCTCCCAAAAATGTAGTAAGAATTCTTAACCCATTATAATCCTCATCATTTTGCCTTAAGCCAACAAAACCCATTCTTAAAGCATTTTGTACTGCTCCTTCTTTAGCAATAAACTTATATTTTTCGGCATTAGGATTAGGTTCCCAATTTAAGTCCGTAATATCATTTTCTTTAATTTCAATCTTTCCAAATAGAGAATCTAGCAAATCAAATTCTTTATCACCAAATTTTCCAGCAATAAATACTTTAAACCCACCTTGTTTATAAACCGAATTATGATAAGATATTAAATCTTCTCTTTTGATATTATCAAAATCTTCAATAACCGAAAATTTTCCGTAAGGATGATTTTCGCCAAACAACATCTGAGTAAAATTCTGTCGAGCAATAAAATCTACTTTCTCAGAATTTACCATAAACTCCTGCTTACGACCCGAAAGATGAATATCTAACTCATGCTGTTCGTAGTTTGCGTTTGTAATCACCTCATATAATAATGGCAAGGTATTGTCCAAAAATTTATTTAATGAATACAAAGCTATTGAAGAGGAATCTCTTGTAACTCTTGTTTCAAAAGCAGCACCATAATAATCAACCTTATCAGCAAGTTCTGCCGATGTATAATTATTTGTTGATTCGCTAAGCATTGCATTTGCAATACTGGCTACCATAGGCTTTGGCGAATATGCAGTACCACCATTATTAAAGACTAAATTTATTTTTAATAAATTTTGATCCTCATTATTAAAAACATAAACCTCCACACCATTCGATAGTACGTAAGATTTTGGTTTAGCAATATCTACCGATTTTATCGATTTTACTTCTGGAGCCTTTTGTCTATTTAATTCTTTTGTCATTATATATTGTATATACTTCTTACTTTATTAATGTTACTTGTCCTTTTTTTACATGCTGATTTCCCATTGCGTCACTATATTCTGCCTGATAAAAAAACATTCCACCATCCAATAATCTTCCTTTATAGGTTCCATCCCATGAGTCATCAATATTAGTGGTTTCAAATACCTTATTTCCATTTCTATCAAAAACAAACATTCTCATTTTCAATATTCCATTTCCTTCTGCCTTAAAAACATCATTTTGTCCATCAGCATTTGGAGTAAATGCCGATGGTATAAACAATGCACTACAACTTCTGTCTATAATTACATTATATACATGAATAACACTATTACCTTTTGAGTCAGAAACTGTTACGGTATATTCCGAATTCTCTGTTGGCGACACCTTTACTTTATTCATTATATCGCCAGTATTCCATCTATAAAAATATCCATCTTCGACTTCTAATATAGCATCTTCACCAAAGCAAACAACTTTATCATCACCAAAACTTACATAAAATGTGTCTGGTTCAACAACCACTATCTCATTATTATTATCTATAACATCATTCACTTTTTCAGAATACGTTTCAGCAATAGCAACTTCATTTACCTCTTGTATTTCTGTCGCAACAACTTCATCAATAATTGGAGCATTAACAGGTTCTGCTATAATCTCTTTTTTGATAGGCTTCTTGACAGCTATATTTCCTTTTTCCTTTTTATTACTTATCTTTTTAGCTTGAGTATTAGTAGGCTTTACTATAATGGCTTTATCTTCTTTTATTATTTGCTCTTCATTTATAATACTGTCAATATTATTTACCTCTTCAATTTGTACAATTGAGGCTTGCTCTTTCTGAATAGTTTTTATTTCGGTTTCAACAATAGGAGGATTTTCTTGCTTATCATTTTTATCTATTGCAAAAAATGCTACTGCCGAGATAATAGCAATAATGGCAACTGAGGCAGCAATTTTAGTTAGGACAGAAAATCTATTCACATTTCCAGCCTCCACATTGCGCTCATTAATTGATGCCCATAAATCAGCTGCTGGTTCCATTTCGAAACCATCAAACGCTTCTTTAAAAGCTTTCCCTATGTCATTATTTGTAGAACTCAAAACTATAACTCTATTTTTGTATACTTAATAAATATTGCAACTTATGTCGTGCTTTACGAAGTTGTGATTTAGATGTATTTTCAGAAATCTCAAGCTTATCAGCAATCTCTTTATGCGAATAACCTTCAATTTCGAACAGGTTAAATACTAATCTATACCCTGGAGGCAACGAATGAATCAGTTTCAACATATCTTGAACCTGCAAATGATCATAACTCTGGTTCGAGTCTTCTATTCGCTCTTGTGATTCCGAAATATCATCGTGATAATAATGTTTCAAATTTTTACGATAAATATTCAATGATGTATTCACCATTATTCGTCTAATCCAACCTTCAAAAGAGCCTTCACTTCGGAATTTATCTATATTCGAAAAAACCTTCACAAAACCCTCCATAAGAGCATCTTGCGCTTCATTTTTATCAAAAAAATATCGTGAACAAACTCCGAACATTTTTGCAGCATATTGCTCAAACAACAACTTCTGATAGCGAGGGTTTTTCCTCTTACATTCTCGTATGATTTTTTGTTCCGAAGTCATTATTTGATAATAATACTGCTTTTTAGACACCAAGTATTTTTATAGAGTTGCCTAGTAGAGTAAAAATATTTAAAGTTTTGTTATAAAATTAAAATATTGAATTAAAAACCCAATGATTGTCAACTGCGAAAGTATATTAATTTCTTTTATCCTCTACCCCAATTTATGCAATAATTTTCATCAAAATTAAGATACTACACATTATATATACAACAGTATTTTATTATTGATAATTATATTCATTTTACAAAAAAAATACAACAACAAATTATCCTAAATAAATCCCCTATATATATTCCTAAGTAACAATAAAAATTGAGTTAGGTCATATATCGTAGTGTTTTAGACACTAATGATGCAATTTATATCAATTCTATATACCACTTCAAGGCATTGATTTATATGTATTTATGATATTTTAACAAAAAAAGCAAAAATTATTATATATTGATTATCACCCACTTAACTATATTAGACACATCAAATGCAAATCAAATTAACAGCAATTTATTTTTATATCTTTGCTAAATTATGTTAATATACATATATAAATACTGAATAATCATAACTTTAGATATTAATTTTATACAAATATGAAAACCACCAGACGACAATTTATCAAGATTGCTGGAGCAAGTACCGCAGGTATGGTTGCTGCAGGATCTGTACTGGGGTCCGTTCAAAAAATAAGCGAAAAAGCTATATCGCAGGACACTCCTGATAGCGAGCTTACAAGAACGCCAACTTATTGCGAGGTTTGTTTTTGGAAATGTGCAGCTTGGGTTTATAAAGACAAAGATGGCAACATTAAAAAACTTATTGGTAATAAAGAAGATCAGCACGCTAGAGGCAAGCTTTGCCCTCGCGGTACTGGGGGACTTGGAATGTACGAAGATGAAGACAGACTTAAGAAGCCACTAATTCGTAGAACGGGCGCCGATGGCAAGCAATTTTATGAAGAGGCTGAATGGGATGTAGCTTTAGATTTTATTGCTAGTAAAATGAATGGCATCAAAAAAGACTATGGAAAAGAAAACATGGCTCTTTTTGTACACGGTGCTCCTGCTAAACATTTTGAATACTTATTTAAAGCGTTTGGAAACGAAAATCATGCTGAGCCAGCTTATGCACAATGTGCTGGACCTCGTGAAGCTGGATTCTTTGCTACCTTTGGATCAGGAGTTGGTTCTCCAGAGCCAGCAGATATGCAAAACTCAAAATGTATTGTATTTATAGGTAATCACATTGGAGAGAACATGCACAACTCGTTTGTTCAGGAAGTTTCTACTGCAATAGACAATGAGGCAAAAATCATTGTTGTTGATCCTAGATTATCTACCGTAGCATCAAAAGCCCAACATTGGTTAGCTATTAAGCCAGGTACTGACATGGCTTTATTATTAGCTTGGATGCACGTATTAATATATGATAATATTTACGATAAAGAATATATCGACAAATACGCTTATGGCTTTGAGGAGCTTAAAGCACATGTTGCAAACTATACTCCAGAATGGGCAGCTGGTATTACTACAATTAACCCTGAGTTAATTCGTAAATCAGCTCACACAATGGCTGCTGCATCTCCAGCATCGGTTATTCACCCAGGTCGTCACACTACTTGGTATGGTGATGATACACAAAGAGAAAGAGCAATGGCTATGATTAATGCACTACTTGGTGCTTATGGCCGAAGAGGTGGAATGTATATGGGAGTTAAACAAAAGCTTCCTAAATATCCAGTTCCTGCTTTCCCTCATCCACATTGGAGCTGGCAAGATATTACAAAAACCAAATACAAGAATGCAGCTGTAGGTCTTACAAATGTATTAATTGATGCTAGTCTTCCTGATTTCGAGAAGAAACATCAGATTAAAGGTTGGTTTATTGCTGGTACTAGTGTAATAAACACTATTCCAGACAGAATTAAGATGTTTAAAGCAATAGAAAATCAAGACCTTATTGTGGTTGTTGATACTATGCCTATGGAAATGACAGGTTATGCAGATGTTGTATTACCAGAGTCAACTTACCTTGAGCGTCATGATTATAGTAGAGCTGGTAAAAACAGAGTTCCACAAATTGCTTTCCGTATGCCTGCTGTTGAAGCAAAATACGATTCAAAACCAGCATGGTGGATGGCAAAAGAGCTTGGTCATAGACTAGGATTAGAGAAATACTATCCATGGAAAGACCTTGAAGAGGTTCTTGACTGGCAATTTAAGCAAGTAGGTTCTTCATTGGAAGAGATGAAGAAGATTGGTGTTAAAACCTTCCCTTCTACAGAGCCTATTTACCTTTTACCTGGTGAGGATTACGAATTTAACACCAATACTGGTAAAATAGAATTATACTCTACAGATTTTGCAGAAAAAGGATATGATGCAATGCCTAAATTTACTAGACATGATTCACCAGATCCTGGTTTTTATCACCTAGTATATGGTAGAGCACCTATGCATACTTTTGGTAGAACACAAAATAACCCTTACTTATTTGACCTATACGAAACAAATAATGTATGGATTAACCCACGTACAGCTAAGCTATGGGGAATAGAAAATGATTCTGATTTATGGTTAAAAAATCAAGATGGAGTTATTAGCGAATTCTCGGCAAAAGCTAGATTAACAGAACGTATTCGTCCTGATTCTATTTATATGGTCCATGGATTTGGTCATACAAACAAGCATTTATCTAGAGCAAAAGGTCGTGGTATTAATGACATTCCATTAATTACTAAGATAAAGATTGACCCAATTATGGGTGGTACAGGAATGCGTAATAATTTTGTAACATTCTTATTGGAGGAACCTAGTAAGGAAGAGATTATTGCTTCTGCAAATTATAAAGCAGAAAAACCTAAAGAGAAAGCAGCTTCTAAGAAAAAATCTGAAAAGAAAAGTGAAGCTACTAAAGGACATAAACAAGAGTCACACAAAAAAGAGGAGGCTAAATCATGAGGTATGCAATGGCAATGGATACGAGAAAATGCGTCGGATGCTCCGATTGTGTAGTCGCGTGCCAAACAGAAAACAATGTACCGTTAGGATATTGTAGAGATTGGATAGTAGAGGCTGTAAAAGGCACCTATCCTGATACTGTACAAATGCACTTTAAATCAGAACGTTGTATGCATTGCGAGAATACACCTTGCGTACGTACTTGCCCTACAGGAGCAAGTCACGTAATTGAGGGTGGAATCGTAAAAGTAACACATGACGAATGTATTGGTTGTGCTGCATGTATTGAGGCTTGTCCTTATGAAGCTCGCTATGTACATCCTGATGGTTATGTAGATAAATGCACATTCTGCGATCACCGTTTGGAGCAGGGGCTTAATACAGCATGTGTGGATGTATGTCCAACTAGCTGTTTAATCTTTGGCGACTTAGATGATCCTAAAAGTGATGTATCTAAAATATTAAAAGAGAAAGATTGGTACGTTCTAGCACCAGAGGCAGGGACTAATCCACAATTATATTTTTTAAAGTAAAAACATAAATTAACTATGGAAGAAATAATAAATGTAAGTGGCAGGTCTATACCACACGTATATCCTCATCTAGAAGTATGGGGGGGGCCTATAGCACTTTATCTGTTTTTTGGCGGTTTAGCAGCAGGCTTGCTATTTTTCGCTAGCTTCTTTTACCTTAAAGGTAAAGCAGACTCTATGCCAATGACTGTAAAGGTTGCACCAATAATTGCGCCTATAATCATTATATTAGGTTTAATGTTGTTATTATACGATTTACATCATATATTGTATTTTTGGCAATTATTCCTACACTTCAGAATCGAATCTCCAATGTCGTGGGGAGCTTGGACATTATCAGTGATAATGATACCTGCTATACTATGGCCATTGAGCTACCTCGATGATATTATAGAGTATCTAAAAGAGAATAAGCCTAATTGCAAAATGATAGGACTTCTTAATTGGGCAAATGACCTAATTAAAAAACTACCTGTTTTACCTGCAATAATGGATCTTTTCATCAAAAACCGAGCAATGGTTGCCTATGTAACTATCGGTTTATCTATTGTACTAGGTGTTTATACTGGTATTCTTTTATCAGCATTTAATGCGCGTCCATTATGGAATACAGCAATACTAGGACCTCTGTTTTTAACATCAGGAGTTTCTACCGCTGCAGCATTATTAATGTGGATGAGCAACGACCATAAAGAACGCACCTTATATAGCAAGATTGACCTTATGTTAATCGCTATCGAATTATTCTTCATTATACATATGTTTATGGGATTCCTTTCAAGTGGAGTTGCTCAAGTAGAAGCAGCACAATTATTACTTGGTGGACCTTTTACTGTTGTATTTTGGGTATTAGTAGTAGGTATGGGATTAGTGCTTCCTGCAATATTAGAAATAATGGAACTTAGAGGCTTTCATGTCCCTATAGCTATTCCAGCATTCTTAATATTAATGGGTGGTTTACTTTTTAGATTTATAATGGTGTATGCTGGTCAAGCATCAGGATTCCACATACTTTAACCTTAAAATTTTTATAAAATTATCATGGAAGATAAAAGCAAAAAATTTATGAACCCCTATCTAGCAGGAATACTCATTGGAGTATTTATGGTAGCAGCATATTATTTCTCAGGGGAAGGACTAGGAGCCAGTGGTGCACTTAAGTCTGTTGTGGTTGCAAGTGTAGACGCAGTAAACCACGATTATGCTAGTAATGCTAGTTTTTTCAAAGCTAGAGTCGGTGGAGAGCATTCTCCTGCCAAAACTTGGTTAGTATTTGAAGTACTAGGAGTTATTGCCGGAGCAATTATATCTGCAGCTTTTGCTGGTAGACTAAAAATAGAAATCGGAAAATCACCTAAAATAACCAATAAGAAAAGACTAATATACGCCTTAATTGGAGGTATACTTTTCGGTATAGGTTCTCAATTAGGTAGAGGTTGTACATCAGGAATGGTAATGTCAGGAATGGGAGTTTTATCCCTAAGTGGCTTTATCGGACTTATTGCAATATTCGGTGGCGGTTATATGATCGCATATTTCTTTAGAAAAATTTGGATTTAAACTATTTAAAATATAATAAACTATGGGACCATTATTTCCACAAGAGCTAATAAGCGAAGAAATTAATATTTTAATTGGTTTTTTCATCGGCATAGGCTTTGGCTTCTTACTAGAAGCTGCCGGATTTACTAATACAAGAAAACTAGCTGGCGTATTTTATGGCTACGATTTTGTTGTATTAAAAGTATTCTTCTCAGCAGCAATTACTGCTGCTATCATCATGTTCTTTCTAAATCATTTTGGAATTATGGACATAAGTCTAACTTTTTACCCTAAAACATATTGGATACCAACATTAATTGGTGGTTTAATTATGGCATTTGGATTTATTATTGGTGGATTTTGCCCTGGCACAAGCGTTTGCGCTGCTGTTACTGGCAAAATTGATGCAATGATATTTGTTGGTGGAGCACTAATCGGTATCTTTGGTTATGCTTTCACATACGATTCGGTATGGAAAGAACTTAGAGGTAGCGGTGCTATGGGTAAAGTTAATATTGCTGAATGGATGGGTATGAGTGATGGACTATTTATTCTATTACTTACCGTAATTGCAGCAGTAGCATTCTTTGCTGTAAGTATTATTCAAAAGAAAGTAGTAGCTAGTACCAATTATAAACTTTAAAAACTAATTAGATGAGCAAAACAAGTATATTTTATGTTGTACTACTAGTTATAGGAGCTTTTGGAGCATTTATTATAGATACTACACAAAAAGAACCTTTTGAAAAAGTACAGCCATGCGATTTAATAGATATTATATCGCAGACTAATAAGTACGTAACAACTGATGAGTTAGCGCGAAAAATCATGGCTGATGACCCTACTATATTATTAGTAGACCTTAGATCTAAAACTGAATATGATAAATACAGTTTAACAGGCGCTATTAACATTCCATTAGAAAGTCTTGCTGACGAAAAATACAAAGATGTATTGGATCAGAATGTAAGAACTATAATTCTGTATTCTAATAGCTCTGACCTAGCAGTTAAAGCATGGACTCTAACATCACGATTATCTTATAAGAATGTATTTATTCTTAAAGGTGGTCTTAATAGATGGGTAGAGACTATACTAAAACCTACTGAGCCAAAAGAAACAGCTCTTAGAACAGAATTTGAAACATATAGCTTTAGAAAAGCAGCTAGCTCTTACTTTGGTGGAGGATCAACTGTTGGTGCACCAACAATAAAGAAAAAAGCTAGTTTACCTATTAAACGTAAGAAAAAATCTGCAGCTGGTGGTGGTTGTGATTAATATTTATACTATGAAAAGATATCTTATAATAATATTGATAAGCATCGTTGCACTTACGTCATGTACTAAGGAACAACGAAAATTTAAACTCACAGTAGAAGAGGCTTCTTTGCAAGCAGTGGATCAAGCATACGTGCTATCCCCTCAACTACTTGCCGATATAATCTATTCAGGTAGCGATATGGCTAACTATAAATTTATCGACCTAAGGAACCCTTCTAAATTTGAGAACGGTCATATTAATGGAGCAATAAATATTCCTTTCCGAACAATGAATAAGAACAATAATTGTAAAACATTTATTGATCAGGAAAGAGTAAATATTATTTACGGTGAATCAACCGAACAAGCGATATTTGCGGGCTTCTTTCTTCAACAATTGGGAATAAAGAATTACTTTATTATCCTAGGTAGTTATGATTTTATAAAGAATAATATTATTGATCATTATAATATTTATTCAGCACATTATAACCCTGAGATTGCTCAATATGATTATGCTAAGATAGTTTCTGAAACATCTGGAGCAAGAAATTATTCTGCAAAAACTAAAAAACCTGCAGCGGCTACTAATTTCAAGCGTAAGAAGAAAGCTGCAGCTGGTGGTGGATGTGATTAATTACTTAATAAATATATAAATAGATGAGAAAACTAAATAAATATATAGCTTTTGCACTACTATTGGCATTGGTATCTTTTACTTCATGTTCAAGTGATACTATTGAAAGTAAACCTGCAAAAATAGATATCCCAAAGATATCTAATCAATCGGAAGCTCTTTTAAACTTATTTACCAATAGCGGTGATTATATTAATGGTGTTTCGTCACCATACTTAATCAGTGCCGAAGAGGTAAATGATGATAAAAGTAATTTCTTACTTATTGATACTCGTTATCACGAAGACTATGTTAATGGCCATATTGATGGTGCTATTAATGTAGACAGAGAAATGCTTATTGATTTCCTTAAATCAGTAAATATTTATCAGTATCAGAAAATTATTATCATTGATAATACTGGCCAAGCAGCAGCATATATAACTAGTATGCTTAGAGCTATTGGATACGGATCAACTTATGCAATGAAGTACGGTATGAGTGCTTGGAGTAGCAAGGTTCCTAATCAATGGGCCAAGAATGTTAATAATAAGTATGCAAACTACTTAACTTCTGAACCAACTAAAAAGCCTAAAAAAGGCGCCTACCCTACTATTGAAACTAAAGGTAGAACAATTTCTGAGATCTTAGAAATAAGAGCTGAGGAAGAGATATCATATAACTTTGCTGTTACTATTGATAAGCTAATTGAAAATTATGACGACTATTATATAGTTAACTATATTTCGGAAAGTAGATATAATACAAAGCACCTTAAAGGTTCAGTTTGGTATCAACCAAAGAAGAGTATAAATATCAATACTGATTTATCTACTCTACCTACTAATAAGAAAATAGCTGTGTATTGTTATATAGGACATAATGGAGCGTCATTAACTGCTTATTTAAGATTGCTAGGTTATGATGCATATAGTTTGAGATTTGGTGCAAATAGCTTTATGTATAATTTTGCTAGAAGCAACAAATGGGCTACTTATAACGCAAGTGATGTTGTTATGAATTATGAATTAGTAATT
>Ga0256842_1001937_pt1 | contig 15659 bp, 13 predicted proteins | sample 4559240metaG_FD_185973 | JGI IMG/M metagenome (GOLD analysis project Ga0256842, IMG submission 185973) | Hydrothermal vent microbial communities from Guaymas Basin, Mexico - 4559-240 | ecosystem: Environmental > Aquatic > Marine > Hydrothermal vents | place: Mexico: Guaymas Basin | collected...
ATAAGCAAAGATTAAGAGATTAGCTGATTATCAGCTACAAATATCCAGATATAGGTTTAAAGCCCAAAATTCGTGCTGTGAAGCTGTTTTTGTTCAATAGAGGGCTTAGATGTGATTACAGATGAGATCTCATCTTTTGACCTCCCACGACTAAATCCATAGGATTCCCGCTTCAACGAAGGATGACTCGTAGATCTGCCCAAAGGCAGTTCCGGCGTCAGTGCCCTCTCCACGAGCGTCATTTCCCGCCAGCCCAGCGATAGAGCTTTTAAGGATAGCTAATCTTCTTTGCAGTATCACTTTTGCAGCGTTAATGTCTGCATCATCAGTGTAGTCACAGTGCACGCAGCAGAAGATTTTCCTTTTAGGCGTTCACTTTATAAATCTTCCATAAGGAACTACCAGGCAGCCATTTGTTTGTTGATGATAAAATTATATGGAAATCTCTTAAAGGCTTATTTTAAATCAGTATTGGTATTACAGATGAGGCTCTGTATTTATTGACAACAAAACATTCTTTATTTATAGAAAAAACAAAGGGCTGCATCCCTGTTTTGAAAAGCAGGAATGCAGCCCGAAACTGTTGATTTTGAATCAGCAATAGCATACCATAGGAATATGAGAGAAGCTAAACGCACCAAAGGTTGTGTCTATGAAAATTAGGAAAGGAAAACAATTTCTTATTACACTTATAGTTATCCGCAATTATGCGGATAACTATAAATTAAGCTTGGAAGAGTTAACTATTTTTCTCTAAAGGAAGGATTGTATAGCTGACGCTGAACAATCTTATTATCTGAGCTTATGCAAAGATTTTTATCTCACGAGGGAGGGATAACAGCGAATAAGGTCACTTATTATTTTAAAAAATATGGTTTCCAACTGCAAAGGATGTAGCTATGAAAAAGATAAGTAGTAAGATTTTATTTTTGTTATTAATAATACTAAGCTACCAAAAAGTAGGACTTACATTGTCTTACAAAACAAAGAAATTAGACTTAACAATTTATAATAATGGAAAAGCCTTTATTACTGAAATAAGACAAATGAATATCAAAGTAAGTGAAAAACCTTTTGAGATAATTTTTGCTGACATCCCAGAAACTATAGACCCAACATCTTTACAGATTACATCGTCTTCATCAGGGTTTAAATTGCTGGATCAAAGCTATGAATATAATCTTATAAACACAAAAAGTTTGCTTAACAAATATATAAACAAAAAACTTACACTTATTATACCAAGTTTTAGTGAAAGAAAAAAATATGTTATAAAACAGGCTGTCCTTATATCCAACAATGATAGACCGATATTTATGGTGGACAAAAAGATATATATAGGACCATATACTGCTATTATGATCCCAGACGTGCCTAAGGATTTACATCCAAGGCCTGTGTTAGTGTGTCATGTGAAAAATGATGGCCCTGAAACGCAACAGAATATAAAAGTATCCTACCTTGCAAATGATTTTGGATGGAAAACAAATTATATCCTCAAAATATCAAAAAACAGTAAATCTGCTTTTTTATCAGGTTGGTTTAGTATTACTAATAATACCAATATGACTTTTAAAAATGCTCATGTACGACTTGTTGCCGGAAATATACAGTTCATTACTAACAGTAATAGATATAGAGAAAAGAGACTATTTCTTACTGCAAAAAGGAGTTCGGAAAATTATGGAGTGAAAGAGAGAAATCTCTTTGAATATCACATATACGATATACCAAGAAATATTACTCTTAAAGAGAGGCAGACAAAACAGATAAATTTTATTCAATCTCCATCTTTTCCTGTCAAAAAGATTTTAGAAGTAGTTAGTAAAAAAGCAGACTTATATGGACATTTATATATAAATCCCGTAGAAATAAGACATCCAGATGTTTACATTGTATTCCACAATAAAAAGCAAAATGGCCTTGGCATACCTTTGCCCACAGGTGTTATAAGAGTGTATAAAGATTTTGCTGATGGTATGCAATTTATTGGTGAAGACAGAATAAAAAATATCCCAGAAAATTCAAAAGTTTTGCTTAATGTGGGGAAGGCATTTGATATAACTATAGAAAAAAGAAAAATAGACACAAAAAAGTTGGGGAAAAATATGTATGAATTAGAGTGGATGATCACTATAAAGAATGAAAAAGATAAGGCTGAGAGTATAATTATTAAAGAATATGTGCCTGGAGATTGGGAATTTGTGAAGAATCCCGCAGGATTTAAAAAGATCGCATCAAACTGGATCAGAAAAACAGTATGTGTCCCTGCCAAAGGTAAAAAGCATATAAAATACAGAGTCAGATGCAAGCTTTAATGCCTTAATTTCAGGCTAAAGCTTTTTCCAATAAGAACGAGAATCCCGTTTTATGCAAGTTACCAAAACTATTGTATAAATCACTTTATAGTGTATAATACCAAAATATTAATTAGTCGTTCACTTTATAAATTTTCCATAAGGAAATATCAGTCAGTTATTTGTTTGGTGATGATAAAATTATATGGAAATTCCTTAAAGGAGTATTTTAAAGCAGTATTGGTATTATAGGACATGACCCTAGGAGCTTATATATTTAGAAAGTGTGTGATATTAAAACGCAAAAAAATATTGCACAAAATTTGATATTTTGTGCAATATTATAATCTTTGAGAGGGAAGATATGGATAAGCTTAGGATATTGCTTACCAATGACGATGGTATTCATGCTAATGGCCTTTATTGCCTATACAATGAGCTGAAAAAGGACTATGAGGTGCGCATTGTTGCACCCTATTCAGAAATGAGTGCTGTGGGACATGCGATTACTCTGCATTCTCCTTTGAGGGTGCAGGAGATATACAGAGATGGCTCTTTCTATGGATATGCAATCACAGGAACTCCTGCTGATTGTGTCAAGATAGCTGTTCAGGAGCTATTAAAGGATGATCCTCCAGATATTGTGCTTTCAGGAATAAATTTAGGTTCAAATGTGGGGATAGATGTGCTTTATTCTGGGACAGTTTCAGCTGCAACAGAAGGAGCTTATCTTGGGATAAAGTCTGCTGCGCTTTCACTTGCCACCAGAAAAGACCCTGACTTTTCATTTGCCAGCAGATTCAGCAGGCAGGTAATAAAGTTTCTTCTAAATAATCATTTAGAAAGAGGGGTTGCACTGAATGTAAACATTCCGGCAGTTCCTGAAGAGATGATAAAAGGGGTTGTTTTTACAAGACAGGCAATAACCAGATACAGAGAGTATTTTGAAAAGAGGACAGATCCAAGAGGAAATGTATATTACTGGCTTGCAGGAGAAATAATAATAGACGAAAACGGAAGAGCAGATACAGATATAGCTGCTCTTCAGAACAACATGATTACCATAACCCCTATTAGCTGTGATATGACAAGTAATAGAGAACTGGAAAGGCTGAAAAAAGCTCAGCCCTTCCAGTGGAAGCTCTAAGATTAGCCCTGTGACAGTTTTTTCATAAATTCCAATCTTTCTTTGGCTTCTTTTTCTGCCATTTCAAATAGTTTTTCTGCCACTTCAGGAAATGTTCTGGTAAGGCTGGAGTATCTCACTTCTCCCATAAGAAATTCTCTAAAGCTCATCTTAGGATCTTTGGAATCTAAGATAAATGGATTTTTCCCTTCTGCCTTTAGTCTTGGATCATATCTGTAAAGAGTCCAATACCCAGACTCCACTGCTCTTTTTTGTTCTTCCTGGCTTTTTCCCATATTTATTCCATGATTTATACATGGAGCATAAGCAATTATAAGAGATGGGCCTGGATAGCTTTCTGCTTCTATAATCGCCTTGAGAAGCTGGTTTTTATTAGCTCCCATAGCAACAGATGCCACATATACATACCCATAAGTGATTGCCATAAGACCTAAGTCCTTTTTCTTAAATTGTTTTCCTTTGGCAGCAAACTTTGCTACTGCTCCCAATGGAGTTGATTTTGAGGACTGTCCTCCTGTATTAGAGTACACCTCAGTGTCTAAGACCAATATGTTCACATCATTTCCCATGGCAATCACATGATCCAGCCCACCATATCCAATGTCATATGCCCATCCATCTCCACCTATGATCCAGATGGACTTTTTAGTGAAAAGATCAGCCATGTCCATGATCTTGGACAGAAGCTGTTTATGTTTTTGGTTCTTATTCAGCTCTTCTTTCAGCGCCTGTTTTATTTTTTTACTCAGCTGTTTTGATGCTTCAGCATCATTTTTCTTTTCAAGCCATTCTTTAAACAGACTTTTAAGCTCTTCTGAAATCTCAATGTCTATTGCCTCTCTAACCATATCTGCCAGCTTTTCTCTTTTCTGATTTACTCCAAGTGCAATACCAAATCCAAATTCTGCATTATCTTCGAACAAAGAGTTGGCCCATGCAGGACCATGTCCTTCTTTGTTTGTAGTATAAGGAAAGGAGGGCACAGATCCACCATATATGGAGGAGCAACCTGTTGCATTAGCTATGATCATCCTGTCTCCAAAGAGCTGGGTAATAAGCTTTATATAAGGTGTCTCGCCACATCCAGCACAGGCTCCTGAAAATTCAAACAGAGGTTGTTTGAATTGACTGCCTTTTACACTAGTATAAGGCATGATATTGTCTAAAACAGGAAGTTTTGTAGAAAAAATATGGTTTTTGACTTGATCCTTCTGGGTATTCAAAGGCTTCATGATGAGTGCTTTTTTCTTTGCAGGACATATATCAGCACAATTTCCACAACCTGTACAATCCAGAACACTTACCTGTATCCTAAATTTAAGTCCTTTTAGCTCCTTTCCTACTGCATCTATTGTAACAAATCCTTCAGGTGCATCTTTTAGGTCTTCTGGTCTTGCAAGTACTGGTCTTATTGCAGCATGAGGGCATACAAATGCACACTGATTGCACTGGATGCAGTTTTCAGACTGCCACTCTGGCACATTAATGGCAATTCCTCTCTTTTCATATTTTGTTGTGCCTGTAGGAAAGACACCATCAGGTGGCATAAGACTTACAGGAAGGGTATCTCCTTTCTGCGCAAGCATAGGCCTCATAACCTTGTTTACAAACTCTGGCACTCCTTCCTCTTCTTCCAGTTTCATGTATTCCTCATGTCCTGCTGTTGCCCAGCTTTCTGGATAATCTATCTTTTGAAGAGCACCAAGAGCCTTATCTACTGCCTCTATGTTCATCTTTACTACATCTTCTCCCTTTTTCCCGTATGTCTTTACTATTGCATCTTTCATCTGCTTGATTGCCTCTTCAGGAGGAAGCACTCCAGAAATCTGAAAGAATGCTGCCTGCATAATAACATTTATCCTTCCACCCAATCCTACTTCCTGAGCTATTTTCACTGCGTCTATATTGTAGAACTTGAGTTTTTTCTGAGCTATGGTCCTTTTAATATGATCAGGAAGCATCTTTTCCATCTCTTCTAAGGTGGTCCATGGTGAGTTGAGTAAGAATATACCTTCTTCTTTTATCCCCTCTAAGATGTCATATTTATTTACAAATGAGGGATTGTGGCACGCTATAAAGTCTGCTTTTTTAACAAGATAAGGGGATTGGATCCTGTAGGGTGAAAAGCGAAGATGCGATACAGTAATCCCGCCAGATTTCCTTGCATCATATGCAAAATATCCCTGGGCATAGAGTTGGGTATTTTCTCCTATTATCTTTATAGTGTTTTTATTTGCGCCTACTGTTCCATCTGAACCAAGTCCCCAGAACTTACAGCTTATTGTTCCTTTTGGAGTGGTGTCTATTTCTTCTCCAAGTTCTAAGGAGCTGCCACTTACATCATCATTTATTCCAACAGTAAAGTGATGCTTTGGTGAATCTGATTTCAGATTGTCAAAGACTGCTTTTACCATTGCTGGTGTAAAATCTTTGCTTCCAAGTCCATACCTTCCTCCTACAATTAGAGGAGAATTTTCTATTCCAAAGAATGCTGTGCATACATCTTGATACAGGGGTTCTCCTATTGCTCCTGGAACTTTTACTCTATCTAAGACAGCTATCTTCCTTGCGCTCTTTGGCACAGCTTTGAGAAAATGCTCTTTTGAGAATGGCAGATAAAGCCTTACTTTTATAAGTCCTACCCTTTCTCCTAATTTGTTCAGGTAATTTACTGTTTCTTCTATAACATCACAGCTTGAGGCCATAGATACAATCACCCTTTCTGCTTCTGGATCTCCTACATAGTCAAACAGATTGTATTTTCTGCCCGTAACATCTCCTACTCTTTCCATTTCTTCCTGAACTATCTGCGGAATCTTAGAATAAAACGGGCTACAAGCCTCTCTATTTTGGAAGAAGATGTCAGGATTCTGGGCAGTTCCCCTTGTTTGAGGATGTTCTGGATCAAGACATCTCTTTTTGAATCTTTCTATTGCCTCATAATCTACAAGTGTTGCAATAGTGTCATAATCTAAAAGTTCTATCTTTTGTATTTCCATTGAGGTCCTGAATCCATCAAAGAAGTGCAAAAATGGTAAACTGCTTCTTATGGCAGAAAGATGCGCTACAAGAGCTAAGTCTGCTACTTCTTGCACAGAAGCAGATGCTATAAGTGAAAAACCTGTTGGTCTTACTGCATTTATATCAGAATGATCTCCAAATATGGATAGAGCATGAGTTGCAATAGCCCTTGCAGCAACATGGAATACTCCTGGAAGGAGTTCTCCAGAGATCTTGTACATATTTGGTATCATAAGAAGAAGGCCCTGTGATGCTGTAAATGTGCTTGCCAGCGTACCTGCCGCAAGCGCACCATGCACTGCACCAGCAGCTCCTGCCTCTGACTGCATTTCTACCACCTTTACTGCTTGTCCAAATACATTTTTTCTACCATGAGCTGCCCATTCATCGCAGTATTCTCCCATACTACTGGAAGGTGTAATAGGGTATATTGCTGCCACTTCACTTAATGCATAAGCAACATAGGCAGCAGCTTCATTGCCCTCAACAGTTTTTATAAACTTTCCCATAACTCCTCCTTGCTTTTTTTTGTTTTCTGATTTTTAGGGGATAACGTTCTGTTTAATATATTGTATATTGTCTTGTCAACCTCATGTTGATTTTGTTATAAAAATAAATTAACTCCTTTTTAAAAGGAAGAGAGATGAGATATATATCTACTGAAAAGATTGTTGATAAAGTAAAAGAAGCGGTTATTACTGCAAATATAGAGCTGTCTGAAGATCTGAAACAGATGCTTCATAAATCAATGGAAAAAGAGGAATCAGAAATAGGGAAGCAGATCCTTTCTCAGCTGATTAAAAATGCAGAAATAGCAAAGCAAGAAAGGATCCCTATGTGTCAGGATACAGGGATTGTTAATATAATAATAGAGATGGGTCAAGAGATAGTTGTAAAAGATGGTTCTCTTATGGATGCATTAAAAGAAGGAGTAAAAAGAGGTTATACAGAAGGATATCTGAGGAAGTCTGTATGTCATCCTATTACAAGACAGAATACCATGGATAATACCCCGCCTATTGTACATGTAGAGATTGTTCCTGGAGATAAATTTACTCTCTGGATTTTCCCAAAAGGAGGAGGTGCAGAGAATAAGAGTAGATTATATATGCTTCTTCCCACAGATGGATGGGAAGAAATAAAAAATAAGGTAATAGAAACAGTGATACAGGCAGGTGCCAGCGCATGTCCTCCACTGATTGTGGGAGTAGGAATAGGAGGAAATTTTGAGACTGCTCCTTTTTTGGCTAAAAAGGCACTTTTAAGACCACTAAGCAGTAAAAATGATGATCCTCAGATTGCCGAGATGGAGCAGGAGCTTTTGGAAGAAATAAATAAGACAGGCATTGGTCCTCAGGGAATGGGTGGCAGGATTACAGCCTTTGCTGTGCATATAAATATGATGCCATGTCATATTGCAAGTCTTCCAGTTGCTGTAAATATTCAGTGTCATTCTCATCGTGTTATAAAAATAGAATTATAGATATGGGATGTTATTATGGAGATGAGATTAGTTTACATAACTTGTGCTAGCAAATCAGAAGCAGAAAATATAGGGAAACAGATAGTGAGAGAGAGGCTTTGCGCAGCTGTAAACATAATAGACAACATGCACTCTTTTTACTGGTGGAAGGGAAAATTGGAAGAGAACAGAGAAGCTATCCTTATTGCAAAGACTAGAGAAGATCTTGTAGATGAGCTTATGGCAAGAGTAAAGGAGCTTCACAGCTATGAATGCCCGTGTATCATTGCTCTGCCAGTAGTAGATGGTGATACAGATTTTCTTGCATGGCTGAAAAAAGAGACAAGAGCCTAATCCTTAGTAGATGCTTTTTTAAAAAATGATTTTTTTAATAGGATCAAAACCACAATTCCTGCCAAAAAAAACCCTACAGCTATATTATATCTTGTCAATAAGAAAGAGACCTTTTGTTTTATCTCTTCCCAATTAGAACCTGCTTTTAATCCCAAATACATTATTGCCATGTTCCAGCTCGCACATCCTATAAATGAGGCAGTACTTACTTTCCAAAAAGAAAGCCTCATTATTCCTGCTGTTACAGACACAACTGCCCTTGCTCCTGGCAGGTACCTATTGACAAGTATTATCCAGTATCCATATCTCTTTATCCAGTCCTCTACCTTAGATATATCCTCTTCTTTAAAAAAAGGAATCCTTTTCTTTATTGACTCTAATTTTATCCCAATCCAGTAAACAAACATAAATCCTATCCAGCTACCAAAGGTGGTGCATAGATATGCACTTGTAAAGTCAATCTTTTTTTGACCTGCCAGAAATGCTCCAAATACAATTATGGTATCTCCAGGAATAGGAGGGCAGACATTTTCTGTAAATGCGCTTACAAACAAAAATGCATATATCAAAGCCAAAGGAAGATTTGATACCCAGCCTATTATTTGGTCGATTAAGTCCATTCTTTTAAGCTTTTATCTCAAAGACTTTTTGTTCTATATCTGTAATTCTTTGTGTGTGTTCGCCAATAAGATATATATCTTCCATTCCTACTACTCCTAAGTCAGGAAATACAAATTTTGGCTCAAGGGATAATACCATACCTTCCTGAAGTGGTTCTTTGAAGTGAGGAGAGATAATAGGATATTCATCTATCTCAAGTCCGATACCATGCCCTATGAATCTTACCTTTCCATCTCCAAATCCCATAAAATAGTCATCAAGTCTCCAGTCCTTGGCAATTTTAATAGCACCTTGATAAAGGCTATCACATGTAGTGCCAATCTTTGCATTTTCTGCAAAAAAATGGTGGATTTCATAAGAACACTCATGTGCTTTTTTGAGTATATCCGGCAGTTCCCCTATTACAAATGTTCTGGTCTGATCCCCTATGTATCCATTTATGCATATTCCATGATCTATTTGTATAGGCTCATTTCTGTTTATCTTTTTATAACTTGCTCCTTGTGCTATAGCAGGACTTATACCTGCTCCACCCTGAGGACTGTTCAGAAAAGAAGCTATTGCACCATCTTTTCCTGAAAGTACATGCACATACATCATCTCCTGATTCCAGCCTCTCATCCTCATCATTCCTATATGGCCTTTTTTTCTGATCAAGTAACCTAAGTATGCATCTACCTCCAGTTCTGTTATTCCTGGCTTCAGGATCTTCTGCACTTCATAGAGATTTTCATCTAATATTTGGGCTGCTTTTTTTATCTGAGCTATTTCATATTCAGACTTTATCATCCTTGTTTTTCTTATGATATGGGATACATCTGTTATTTCTGATGGTTCAAGTATCCTCTTGTACTTGAAATATATGTTTACAGGAAGCACATCCAGTTCCATACCTATTCTGTCTGTTTTTATTCCATAATCCTGAAGCACCTTTTTTATGTTAGATGGCTTTTCTGAAACAATGTTCTTCAATGGAGATTCCTGGGTTGCCCTGCTAAATGCTTTGTGAACAATCAGGATTGCCTCTCCCTCAGCAGGAATAAACAGGGTTGAATTTTGAAGTGTCCCTGAAAAATAAAATCTATCTACATTTTGCAGAATAAGTGCTCCTGAAAGTTCAAGATCCTTTAAATAATTTTGAAACCTATCAATTCTGTTATATATCTCTTGGCTTTCTATCCATGACATAACACATTCTCCCATCTTTCTAATATTGGCTTTATACTGAATTCTCCTATATGGTTTACTTTCAGAAACTCAAATGGCTCATATCTATTTCCTTGAACCCACCACTTTTTTATCTCATCTGCTGCTTCTTTTTTGAGCATCCAGTCAGATCCATATTTCTGACACAGGTGTTTTTCAAGTATTGCCTCTATGATCCATGCAATAAGGTAGTCTAAGCAATAGAATTCTGGCACAAGATCAAACAAATGACTTTCTGGCTGATAATAAAAACCAGTATATTGAGTCATGTATTCAGAATAGAGTTTGCCGTCAGATATGTCTCCACAGGAGAACATTTCATACTCTGTTAAAAACTTTGCTGCGTATCTTCTAAATATAGACAAGTCTTTTAACACCTTATAAAAATAAAGCTCATCTGCTGTCTGTCTGTCCAATCCCAGATTCCCTATCAGAAAGGGTTTTGATAGAGTGATATTTTGCATTAAAAATGCAAAGGCTTCTGATAAGATATAGTTTGTAGCCAGATCCCTATCTTCTAAGGGAAGATTGGGATCTGTAAGTGTTGCTGATATGCCATGTCCTAATTCGTGAGCTATGGTTTCGAGGTCTATCCATCCTCCAGCAGGTCTTATAACCACATATACTTCCTCTGGGATCTGCACCATAAAGGACATAGCCTGAGCACTTTTTTTTGTATTATATGTTACATCCAAATAAAGACCAGGAAGTTTGTTCGCTTCTATTTCCCATTTTTTTAAAAATTTAAGGAACACTTTTATTCCATCCTTTGGTGCAAGATAATCAAACTCTTGCATACCCAAAAGATTTATAGCATCAAATCGGGTAAGCCCTTCTAAGGATATCCCATATCTTTTTTTTACCCAATGGTGCATGAGCCTGTAGTAAAAATCATTGGTGATAGAGAGTATAGAAAGGACCGTTTGATAAAAAGAAGTATAGTTTATTCCTTTTTTTTGAGAGCAGTATTCCAAATAGTCTTTAAATCCAAGCTCCTTCGTAATAATCTCCAAAAGCATTGTCCAGTAGTTATGCACAAATGGTTTTAGAAACTTACACAGAGCTGAAACCTCTTTTTGTAATACAAGCCTTTGTGCATGGGTGCTAAGTTTTTGACAATAAGGGATAATCTCTCTGAGGTATATCTTTTTTCCATCCACATGAGCCGCAGCACCAAGCATCCATGTCCTCATCTCTGCTTCATAAGGCATAAGCTGATATTGAAGATAATGGTCAATAAGCCCATGTTTTATACATATTCTTTTTTTCTTATCTCTGATAAAAGAAGATTCCTTTATTACTTTCAGACTAAGTATGGATTCATATCCTTTGTATATAAAATCGAGTTTGAATGTAGAATAGTTTCCTATCCATGTATAGAGCGCATGCAGTTTTAATCTGCAGTTTAAGTGATGCAAAATATTCTCTAATTCTGTTATTTTTATTTTTGCAGTTTGCATTTTTTAAGAATAATGCTATTAATAATTTTTAAATTTTCAATATAAAGGAGGGAGAGCAAAATGGCAACAATTACTATTTCTCGTAGGTTTGGAGCTGGTGGAGCTACCTTAGGTTCAAGGATAGCAAAAAGGCTGGGTTATCGGTATTTGAATGATGAGCTGGTAAAGGAAGTAGCAAAACATGTAGGAGCATCTGTAAAGGATATTGCTTCCATAGAAAGAAGAAAAAAAAGACCCAGTAAGCTGATGAGCTTTTTAGAAAAGGTAGTTAAGGTAGATATTATTGAAAGAAAGAGGAAGTATAAACCTGTAGAAGTAGAAGAATATATAAATGGAATTAAAGAGGTTATACTTAAACAATATGAGCAGGGAAATTGTGTCATAATAGGAAGGGGAGGTCATTATATACTTCAAAACAAACCAAATGCAATTCATCTTTTGCTGGTAGCAAGCAAAAGATTTAGGATTAAATTTTTAATGGATAACTATGGACTGCGTGAAGATCAGGCAGAGCGGGCAATTGAAAGGGCAGATATGATAAGGTCTGATTTTCTGTATTACTTTTCTCAAAGGGAAAATCATGATGATCCTATTTTATATACTCTTTGTCTTAATATGGATCGACTCAGTTTTGATGAAGCAGAGGAATTGGTTGTAAATCTGGTTAAACAAAGGGAGAAATAAAATGCTTAATAGCACAAATGAGCTTCCACCTTGTGAGATTCTCATAAAAGCAGATGGAAAGTGGTATCATAAAGGCGCAGAGATAATAAGGAAAGACATTATAAACTTTTTCTACGAACACTTAGAGTTGGATGAAAAAGGACGGTATATAATATCATGGAGAAATGAAAAATGTATTGTAGATGTAGAAGATACTGCCTTTTTTGTCCAGAGAGTAGATAAAATAGAGGATGGATTTTTGCTTTACTTGAGTGATGGGACCCAGGAGAGGCTTGATCCTGAGACTATATATGTAGGGAAGGAAAATATACTGTATTGCAAAGTAAAAAGGGGAAAATTTCCTGCCAGGTTTTTAAGACCTGCTTATTATCAAATAGCAGATTACATAGAAGAAGAAAATGGCAGGTATTTTATAACCATAGATGGGAAAAGGTATTATTTGGAAAATGCTTAAGATCAGCATCCTATATGATAATAGAAGCAAAAGCAGAAGATTCACATATGGATGGGGATTTTCGTGTCTTATTGAAGGATTAGAGCATAATATCCTTTTTGATACAGGAGCGAGAGGGGATATTCTATTCTTTAATATGGAACAGATGGGGATTGGACTAAGTATGTTGGAACATGTATTTCTGTCCCATATTCATGGAGATCATACAGGAGGACTTGTCTCTATATTAGAGAGAAAGCCAAAGGTTACAGTATGGATACCTGACTCTTTTCCTGAGTCTGCAAAGTTTGATATTGGAAGCTACGGAGCAAGAGTAAGAGCTGTAAGCAAGGCAACCCGTCTTTTTAAGAATGTCTATTCCACTGGTGAACTTGGAAGATCTCCAAAAGAACAAGCACTTATCATAGATACAGAGTATGGGCTTATTTTGATCACAGGATGTGCCCATCCTGGAATCGCAAATATTGCTATTAAGGCAAAAAACTATCTAAATAAAGAAATATATTTAATCTTGGGCGGATTACACTTAGGAGGATATATAAAGAAAGATATAGAACATATTATAACGCTTCTGAAAGACATAGGTGTAAAGAAAATTGCTCCTTGTCATTGCACAGGTGAATATGCAATGGAACTTCTCCAGGAAGAATATAAGGAAGACTATATAGATGTAGCAGCAGGCTCTATTATCCAGCTCGAGCTTTCATCCTGAGATATGCATTTATAAAAGGATCAAGATCCCCATCCATTACCCTTTCTAAATCCCCTACTTCCAAGTTTGTTCTGTGGTCTTTCACTAATCTGTATGGATTAAATATGTAGGATCTTATCTGGTTTCCCCATGATATCTCTTTTTGAGATTCATGGAGCTGTCTCTTTTTCTCTTCCAGTTTTTTCTTTTCCATCTCATAAAGTTGTGACTTTAAAATTTTTAATGCCATTTCTTTGTTTCTGTGTTGGGATCTTTCATTCTGGCACTGAACCACAATTCCTGTAGGAATATGCACTATCCTTACTGCAGAGCTTGTGGTGTTTACATGCTGACCACCTGGCCCACTTGCCCTGAATGTGTCTATTCTTAAATCCTTCTCATTTATCTCTATCTTTATATCTGTATCTATTTCAGGATAAACAGATACAGAAGCAAAAGAGGTATGTCTTCTTCTTGTGGCATCAAATGGTGAAATCCTTACAAGTCTATGAATTCCGTGTTCTGACTTAAGCCTACCATAGGCATATGGCCCTGTAACAGTAAATGTTACGCTCTTAAGTCCTGCTTCTTCTCCGGGTAAGGAATCTATTATTTTGGTCTCCATGCCTTTATCTTCACACCATCTAAGAAACATCCTCAAAAGCATCTGCACCCAATCTTGCGCATCTGTGCCACCAGCTCCAGCATTAATAGAAACAATAGCATTTCTTGCATCATCAGGGTCTCTAAACAAAGCGCGTACTTCCATTTCTTCTATTTGTTTTTCTAAGATCCTGAGTTCTTTTGATACTTCTTGAAGAGTGGAGCTATCTTCTTCTTCTATTGCCATTTCAGTGAGCAAAGATAAATCTTCCACTTCTTTGTTCAAATTCTCCCACTGCTCTATCTTTTCTCTATTTAAAGAAAGGGTTTTGGAGATCTTAGAGATTTCTTCCTGACTCTTTTCCCAAAAAGAAGGGGAAGACATTATCTCTTCTAATCTTTTTGTTTCATTTTTCAGGTTAGCTAAGTCAAAGATACTCCTTTATTTCTTTTATCTTTTTCTTCAGCTCATTGATCTTTTGAATCAGATCGTCCATAATTTACACTCCCTTTGTTTTTTAGTTATTTTAAATTATTTCTCTATTATTTCAAGGATGGCTATTAAGCTCTTGTCAGCTATTATAATGGATGTAAAAGAAATAGGGGAATCAGATTTGTTGGTTACTTTTTTTTCAAAAGAAAAAGGAAAGCTCATAGGTATTGCAAAAGGGGCTAAACGAAGTAAACGCAGATTTTTTAATTGCCTTGATCTGTTCTGTCTCGTTTCTATGGAGTTGGAACTGAAAAAGAATAAAGATATTTGTTTTCTTCATTCATGTAAATTGATCGAGTCTTTTGCTAATATAAGGGAAAGTTATACATGTTTTGTAATAGCCAGTTATATAATAGAACTTGCGAATCTCCTGTTTCCAGTGGGAGTTTCAGATGAGGTCATGTTTGATCTTATAAGCAAATCTTTTGTGCTTTTGCACAAAAGGTTTGCTCCTGAGAAGGTTCTCATTAATTATGAGGCTAAAGCAATGTCAATAAGTGGGTATAGAATAAACTTAGAGAAATGTCAGGTATGTGGAAGAACATATAGAGGAGAGGGAAGCGGGGCATTCTTGGTATATAAAGGAGGAATAACCTGCCTCAGGTGTATAAGAAACCCCGCCAACCTTATTATTATGCAACCTGAGGAAATAAAGATACTGCGCCTGCTTCAATCCTCTTCCTTTGAGATATCTCATATAGATATAGAATTAAATCCTTCTATGTTAAGAAGAATAAGAAATATCCTCCAAATGCACATATCTTACATACTTGGGACAAGACTTAAGACAAAGAAATTCATTGACTCTCTTTTCCCATCTGTTCAAGCTGTCTGAGGATCTGGGCGTTTTTTTGGATTCTTTTCATATACTTTTTTAGATTCTCCTTGTTAGGCTTCCTTTTATTTTTCCTGATTGCTTTGGTCTTTTTAGTTTTGGATGCCATCTTTTTATCTCCTCCTTATTCCTTTTACAGGCCTATCTATGTATCCTAATATACACTTTTTATCAACTGTTTTTCCCTTCCTTAGGACTTAGAGCAGGTATTCATTCTGACTACCAGATGTATCAAAATATAGTTAAATTATTACATATCTGGTAATCAGAAGAATCAACCCTGCTTAAAAGCGAACTACTACTCCTTATCCCTATGAGGGACTCAGGAGAT
>Ga0256842_1001938_pt1 | contig 15653 bp, 12 predicted proteins | sample 4559240metaG_FD_185973 | JGI IMG/M metagenome (GOLD analysis project Ga0256842, IMG submission 185973) | Hydrothermal vent microbial communities from Guaymas Basin, Mexico - 4559-240 | ecosystem: Environmental > Aquatic > Marine > Hydrothermal vents | place: Mexico: Guaymas Basin | collected...
CGACGACATTGCTTTTCGTTTGTTTGCAGCAGTAATGGTAAGTCTAGGTTTAACAGTTATTTCAGGTCTGTTAATGCTTATTTACAAAAGAAATATAGCTAAAGTTCTTGCTTTAGAAGTTAAGCCAGTCGTTTATTTTTCTCTTTTGTTTGGAGCCGTATATTTTTATTTTGCTTCTAAATTTTATTTTACTGGAGTCAATGATAGATTGGCTTTATTAGGAATTTTATTTGTAATTCCTACTCAGTTCATCAGCTTTGTCTATTTCTACAGAAGATTTAAAGAGAAAAAGACTTATAAATTGTGGATTCCCATTTTATCTGTGTTAAGCTTATTAGAAGTTTTAAATTTAATTTCAATAATAACAGGGATGGCTGTGGACATAACATGGTTTAATATTAATATAAAAATAACGGAAAGTATTTATATTGATTCGTTACTAATAGGTATATTGTTTTCTTCGATTACGTCCTTTTTTAGTATTTGGAATACTAAAATTTTAAATCGTAATGTTGGTAATAATTGGAGCGTATATATATTATCGATATTATATTTAACTGGTTTTGTATTTCTTTGGAATCCTTTAATAACCTATGCAACTTTCCCTGAAGCTTTTGATTATTTTGTAATAGATATTTTATTAAATAATTTTTCTAGTTTTATTTTATCATTTTCTTTGTTTATTATTTTGTATAAAATTATTCCAAAACAGTATAAGTATATAGGTATTGTAATAGTCCTAGTTTTGAGTATTATCTTTTTTATTAATAATACTTTAATTCCTTTAGATCTAGGAAGTTTGCAAATAAATAAATATTCAGAAGAAAGTAATTTAGCTGCGCCACTATATAAATACCTTTTGGAATTTATTTTTATTCTTGTTACAATAATTATTGTTTATAGAATTGTTATAAAGAAAAAGAATAGTGTTATTAATATTTCCTTAGTATTGTTAAACATAATATTAATTAGTCAGGCTTTATATTTGGCTTATGGAACAGATAAGTTATTTAATAATACTAAAGAAGAAGGTGACTTAATTTTAAATTTTTCTAAAACAGAAAAAAATATTGTTTTTCTTATGTCAGATATGTTTCAAGGTTGGGCAATGGATAAAATTGAAAAGGAGAATCCTGATGTGATAAAAAATATGAATGGTTTTGTTTGGTATCCAAATATCTTATCTGTTTCAAGGGTGACTAACACAACTATGCCTGCTTTGATAGGAGGAGTGGAGTATACACCAGATAAATTAGATAAAGATACCATTCATTCTAATAGACATAAGATGACTGATGCTATGAAGAGTATTATAGCTGAAGCACATGAAAAGGGATATAAAGTAACAACTACAAAATTTCCTTATACAGAAATGAATGAAATTAATGCTGATTTAATTCTTCCTTATTGGGATAAAAAATGGGATGTATTTAATAAAAAATTAAATATTACAAATAAAAAGAAGGATGGTTTTTCTATTTTGATAGATAATGCTTTAATGTATAGTTCTCCATTGTTTTTAAAATCCATTATATATAATAATGGAGATTGGTTAGAATGGAAAGATAAAGAGAATATAAATAAAAATTCATGGATATCGAAAAAGTATAATTTTTTAAGGTTATTACCGAGTATTTCTTCTACTACAAGTAAGGGATCAAGATACATTATGTTATATTCTTTTGTAACTCATTTTCCTTGGAATATGGTGACCGAAGATGGCCAGTTGGTTGAGAATGTATCACCAACAGTGTCAGATGCTTTTACAATTAAAACCTTTTCGAAATGGATTGATTGGATGAAAGAAAACGGAGTTTACGATAATACTAAGATAATTATTGTTTCTGATCATGGTGTACATTGGCATAGATATAAGGGTAAAATAGACATTAATATTCCTTTTATTCTTGACAAAGAAAAGGTTAAACAGGAATGGATGCGAAATTTAAATCCATTGTTATTAGTTAAAGATTTTAATTCTAAAGGTGATTATAAAAAAGACTGGAGGATGATGAGTAACCATGACGTTAGATCTATTACATTTGACGAAAATAATCCTACAGTAGGAGAACCCAAAAAACATCGTGAATTACGAGGGTATATTGCTTATTGGGATAAAAATATTGATAGAATGAATCAATTCTTTATTACATATTATTTTAAAGTAAAAGATAATGTTTTTGATGCTAAGAATTGGGAGAAAGTGAAATATACGAATGGTTGGGCAAAACAATCTATAATAAATAAAGAAAGTCAAGTTATTTCTAATAAAAATAATTCAGACGAAAAAGATATTCATAAGAGTGTAAATTATGATGCGGAAAGAAAAAGGATTATAAGAAATATAAAGAATAATAAAACATGGTTCGAAAAAATAAAAAAGCAAGCTGTGTTTAATAAACTCAGTATCGATTCGATGCTTGTTGTTTCAGCTAATTATGTAATAAGAGAAAATAGAAAAAAGAGCCAAAACAAAGTAAATAGAGTTGTCGAGCAGATAAAAAACAATACCAGTTGGTTAGAATCAGTAAAAAAGCAAGCTAAAGAACGTAATCTACCTTTAGATTCTATGTTAATTAGAAATGCTAGTTATTATATTAAACAGCAACAGAAGAACAAAAAAAAATAAAGCTTAATGAATATTGGAATAGAAGAAATATTTAGTATTAATATCATTGAACTGCTTATTAGATTTGCTCTAAACCTATTGGTAGGTTTGTTGTTAATGCGTTATTTATATTTTAAATCGAGTAAAAAAGAAGAATACGTATTCTCATTCTTACTTATTAGTTCTACCATATTTTTACTTATTTATTTATTGAGTACAGTTCAATTACAGATTGGTTTAGCATTGGGTTTATTTGCCATATTTGGGATTATTCGTTACCGAACGAATCCAATACCAGTTAAGGAAATGACTTATTTATTTGCCATAATTGGATTAGCAGTTATTAATGCCATATCACACTCTAATATTTCTATTTTAGAATTAATTACAAGCAACACGTTAATTTTACTTTTAGTATTTGTTTTAGAACACTTTTGGTTAAGTAAGCAATTAAGTAGTAAAAAAATTATTTTTGATAAAATAGAATTGATAACGCCTGATAGAAGAGAAGAACTACAAAAAGACCTTGAACAGCGAACGGGATTAAATATTATAAAGCTCGAACTTGGGGATATTAATTTACTAAACGATACTATAAATATTCAGATCTACTTTAGGTCAGAAACCTAATTGTTATATGATGTGCCTTGGAGATATCGGACTACTATTAAAAAAATTTAAACCCATAAATATTCAACAGCTAGATAGTGTTAATCTTCTAAACCGAAAGGACACAAAATTTATTTTACCGATACAAAATCTAGAAATATTTTTTAATATATTCTATGCCTCTCATCATATATTAGAAATTAACGATAAGAGAATACAAAAATATCGTAATTGTTACTACGATACCCCAGATTTTCAGATGTATAATGCCCATCACAATGGAAGGGTTAATCGATATAAAATTAGAACACGTCAATATATGGAATCCGATTTATTATTTCTGGAGATAAAATATAAATCAAACAAAGGAAAAACAGTAAAGAAACGGATAAAATTAGAAGACAATACAATTATTAATAATATTGAAGCAAAACAATTTATTTCTAATAACTCTCCTTTTAAACAAGACGAAATAGTTGCAGTTCAGTTTAATAGCTTCCAAAGGGTTGCTCTAGTCGATGATAATATGTCAGAAAGACTCACAATAGATTTTAATCTGAAAGCTTGGGATGTTAATGAGGCGAAAAATAAAATATCATTCCCTAAGATTGCTATTGTTGAACTCAAAACAGATGAAAATTCAATTGCAGATACCGTTAGGAAATTTCGAGATTTAAGAATGAAATCTATGGGATTTAGTAAATACGCTATGGCGAATTCTTATTTGTTCTCTTCTAAAATAAAAATAAATAACTTTAAGAGAAAACAACGCATTCTTGGCGTTTCCTTGTGTTAAACCAGATATATCTTTAATAAACTGATAAATACAGTATAGTATTTATTAAATTCAATTTTTTGCATATTAGTAGTTACAGGAATAAGATATAAAATAAAGAAATAGAAATTATTCGTATTGATTATTTGAATTGATACTTGGTGTTATAGATAAACTATTGAACATCAGATTCCAAAAATAATATTTGTGGAAATTGAAAAAGAATAATTTCGATAACTCATAAATTATCCATCTTAATTTGTATTTTTGTTTCTTAGAGGCGAGAAGAATAAACTCGCTTCAAATTTCAATTATTGAGAATTTTAGGTTGAGATACCTTTATTCTTAAATAAACAATATATACCCGAAAGGGGCATGAGTAATACATAAATATAAATAAATGGGATGTTGTAACAGCCAAACAAGAGGCTGCTTTAATATAGAATCAGAAGAAACGAATACCATAAATAGTTGTCAAGCCAAAAGTATAAATAAATTAAATGTTCACGATTGGTTAGAGGAGCTACATGCAGCAAATACAAGCCTAGAGCTTGTAGAAGTTCGTTTTAAAAATACAAGAAAAGCTTTTTATAATAATGTTAACGGTTTGCACTTAGAGCAAGGCGATGTGATTGCTGTAGAAGCAAGTCCAGGGCACGATATAGGTGTCGTTTCATTAACTGGTCCACTTGTAAAAGAGCAAATTAAGAAAAGTGGAGTTCGTGAAACAGAATTTAAAAAAATATATAGAAAAGCAAAACCTTTAGATATTGAAAAATGGGAATCGGCCGTAGCGTTGGAAAACAAAACGATGTTACGTTCCCGTGTTTTAGCTCGTGAATTGGGCTTGAATATGAAAATTGGTGATGTTGAATATCAGGGAGATAGAACAAAAGCTGTTTTTTATTATATTGCGGACGAACGTGTAGATTTTCGTCAACTAATCAAGAATCTTGCCGACGAGTTTAAGATTCGTATAGAGATGCGTCAGATAGGAGCAAGGCAGGAAGCTGGAAGAATTGGTGGAATAGGATCTTGTGGTAGAGAACTTTGTTGTTCTGGTTGGATGAGTACATTTTCTTCTGTTTCGACCACTGCAGCTAGAGATCAAGAAATGTCTTTAAATCCACAAAAATTGGCTGGGCAATGCGGTAAGTTAAAGTGTTGTTTGAATTTTGAGGTTGATGTGTATAAAGATGCCAAAAAAGCATTCCCGAATACAAGAATTATTTTAGATACCGAAGATGGTCCTGCTTATTTTCATAAGTCAGATATTTTGCAAGGAATGATGTGGTATTCTTTCGATAAAAATTATGCTGTAAATTTAACTCCACTTTCTGTAGATCGAGTTAAAGAGATTATCGAACTTAATAAAAATGGAAAGAAAGTAACACATTTAGCCGATAAAGTAGCAGAAGTAATTCCTGCTTTAGATTTTGATAATATTGTGGGGCAAGATAGTTTGACTCGTTTTGATAAACCTAAGAAACAAAAAAGTAGAAATAAAAAGAGACCTTTTAATAAAAAAAGAAGACCTAACTCGAATAATAATCAAGCTCGATCCAAAACAAATTCTGAAGGAGCTCCTGTAAATCAAAAGCAAAATAGCAAAAGTCAAGGATCACCCAAACAAGAGGGACAAAAGAAACCTAAATTTAAGAAAAAACCTTTTAAAAGGAAACCAAAATCGACCGATAAAGAATGAAACTATTAGGATTAGTTATATTAACTATTTTATTATGGTCTTGTTCTAATACTACGGTGTATGAACAAGATTTTGATGTGGATGAAACGGCTTGGCATTATAATGATACTTTATCTTTTAATTTTGAGATAGAAAATCCTAATCAGAATTATAATCTTCTGATAAATCTGAAGTACTTAAAAACGTATAAATATAGAAATATATTCTTTTTTGTTGATGTTATAGCACCTGAAAATCAGATTTATAGAGATACTATTGAGTGTATAATGGCTTCGCCTACAGGTAAATGGCTGGGTAAATCTTCTGGCGATTATATTCAACATCAATTTATGTATCGTTATAATGTTAATTTTCCAGAAAAAGGAACTTATCGAATCAATATTCAACAAGCAATGAGAGATTCGTTATTGCCAAAAATATCTAAACTAGGTTTGGAATTGCAAAAATTTGTAGAACCCAAGAAATAATATTTTAATAGTATGGGGAAAAATAAATTGAAAAGATTTGCAGACAATCTTGCATTTGAACATGTATTTGAACCACCTTATTCAACGATAGAATCGAATACTTTTGAAAATAAAGGGAAGTGGAATCTGTTTTTTAATAATAATAACCCAATTACAGTTGAGCTCGGCTGTGGGAAAGGAGAGTACACTATTGGCTTGGCCGAATTGTATCCCAATAGAAATTTTATAGGGATAGACCTAAAGGGTTCTCGTTTGTGGGTTGGAGCAACTTATGCTAAAGATAATGGACTAAAGAATGTTGCTTTTATTAGAACAAGAGTAGATTTTATTAAAGCTCTATTTTCCGAGAACGAGATTTCTGAAATCTGGATTACTTTTCCTGACCCTCAAAACAAGAAAAGAAGAAAACGACTAACTTTTCCTCGCTTCTTACAAATGTATCATTATATACTTATTAATCAGGGTGTTATAAATTTAAAGACCGATTCCAATAAATTATTTCATTATACAAAAAGTGTTGCTGAAAAGAATAAATTAACGATTCTAAAAGCGTCTGAAGATATTCATCATTCTGATATATTAAACGACGAATTGCGAATAGAGACATTCTATGAATCTCTTTTTACAGCCAAAGGAGATAATATCAATTTTATTTCTTTTATGTTAAATTCGGAGGCGCTAACAGACTCTGATTTTGATGAGGATTTGTACGATAATGCAGTGGCGAAAATACCACATAACGAAAGAGTAAAGCCATCTAAATTAACACATTAAAAGATAAAATAACAATGAATCAGAGCTCTAGTAAATCCATATTCCCATTAATAATAATAGGATCCTTATTTTTTGTTCTTGGATTTATTACTTGGCTCAATGGAATGTTAATCCCACATCTTAAAACCGCTTGCGAATTAACTAATTTTCAATCCCTTTTTGTAGCGGGAGCATTTTATATTTCTTTTACTATTATGGCCTTGCCTTCTTCGTGGTTGTTGCGTAAAATTGGTTTTAAAAATGGAATTAGCATTGCTTTATGGGTTATGGGTTTAGGAGCGTTAATTTTTATTCCTGCTGCTTTAACAAGAGTCTATCCTTATTTCTTAACAGGACTTTTTGTTCTAGGAACGGGTATGGCTTTATTGCAAACAGCTGTCAATCCGTATATTACAGTACTTGGGCCTATTGATAGTGCTGCAAAGCGAATCAGTATTATGGGAGTTGCCAATAAAGTTGCAGGAGCTATTGCACCTTTAGTTCTTGCCATTTTTATTCTTAAAGATGGTGACGAGGTGATGATTGCCTCTCTCAATAATTTAAGCGATTCAGCTCGAAATATTCAATTAGATGAATTAGCATCAAGAGTAATTGTACCTTATATTTTTATGGCAATTTCACTCTTTGGATTAGGTTTGTTGATGAAGTTTGTAAATTTACCTAAAATAAATTTAGATAATCAACAAGAAGAACAATCTTATATTGATGGTAGGACTAATGTCTTTCAGTTCCCTTATCTAATTTTAGGAGTAATTGCTTTGTTTTTTTATGTTGGGGTCGAAGTGATTGCTGGAGATACGATTATTCGTTATGGGCAGAGTATTGGAATTCCTATGCAAACCGCAAAAGCCTTTACTTCCTATACTTTGATAGCAATGCTAGTTGGTTATGGACTAGGAATAATATTAATCCCCAAAATTATTAGTCAGCAAAGAGCTCTTCAAATTTCTTCTATTTTAGGAATTCTTTTTTCCGTTATGATAGTTTTTACACACGGATTTACTTCAGTGTTTTTTGTTGCAATATTAGGATTGGCCAATGCAATTGTTTGGCCTGCTATATGGCCTTTGGCTATTGAAGGTCTTGGTCGCTTTACCCATACAGCATCGGCTTTATTAATTATGGCAATATCGGGGGGCGCAATTTTACCTCTTCTTTGGGGTAAACTTTCCGATTTATATAGCTCACAAGATGCATATTGGATATTACTCCCTGCATATTTATTTATTCTTTTTTATGCTTTAAAAGGCCATAAAATTGGTAAATAATCGTAAACTAATATTCTGTTTTTGGGGATCTATATTTAGAGTTTTCGCATTTGAATTTCAAAATTAATTTAGTTCAAACAAATTCAAAATACCTTAAATTGCTACGGTTAATACTTTGAATTGTGATAAAAATTTTCTTTCTTGCATAACAAATATTAGAAAATAGAATAATTTACCAGCTTGTGTGTAATAGCTTGTAGGTTAGTGGTTTATTTAAAAGTTCATTTATGAGGAAGATTAACTTATTATTGTCAATTGTATTATTATTCGGGCTTGTTTTCTTTAGTTCTTGCGGCTCTGATTCTAATAGTTCAACTGACGAATCGCAATCCATAGACAATGAAGTCTTTGACGAAATTGATACAACGTCAACCCAAATTTATAAATTCGATAATACTCTATTTAGTATTCCTTCTCCCTACGAGATTTCAATTCTTATTAAAAACCTAAATATAGAATATAATCCTAATATTATTAATCCTGTTTCTAATTCTCAGACCTACACGGATACTTATAAAAAGTCATTAAATTTAGGCGTTTATGGAGCCGATTTAGCTTATTTAAATATGAATAAGCAAATACCGGAAGCTGCAAAATATTTTGCGTCAATTAAAATTATGGCTGAAGAACTACAACTTTCTGGTTCTTTTGATGCAAATACAATAAAAAGAGTAGAAAATAATTTAAGTAATGAAGATTCTCTATTGCATATATTATCTATTGTGTATAGAAATACAGATGAATACTTAAAAGAAAATAATAGACAAGATATTGGAGTTTTAGTCCTTGCAGGGGGGTGGGTAGAAAGTACATATTTCTTAGCTCAAGTAGCACAAGAAACTCAAAATAAAGAGCTTATTACTCGTTTGGGAGAACAAAAATATCCTTTAGAAAATTTAATTAAGATATTAACACCTTACTATAACGTTTCTGATCAGTATGGCGCACTTATGGAGTCTTTTATCGATTTAGCTTATGTTTACGATGGGATAGAAGTTGAGTATACTTTTGAGAAACCAGTTACCGATGCAACTAATAAAATGACTACAATAAACGGTTCTTCGAAGTTGAAGATGAATGCAGAACATATAAATATGATTTCTGAAAAGATTTCAAAGATTAGAAATGGTATTACGGATTAAATAAAATATAAACTCTGATGAATAAGATTTTAAAAAATATTAGTGTTTTTAGTTTTCTGTTTATAATACAGATAACAGCTTTTGCGCAGGTAGATAAAACCATGACTATTTGTGATGATTACTTGGTTGCACCTTTTGTGTCTGATGGGCAGGAATATAGAGCGCTATTGAATGGAGACGAACTTGCAGAGTTTAATGCTACTTTTTATGGAGGAAGTATTTATAGAGTGATAGCTTGTAGCGGTGAAGCTGAGGGGAATCTGATTTTTTCTATTTATGATTCAGAAAGAAATTTATTATTTACAAATAGAGATTATCAAAATTCTACTTACTGGGATTTTAAAATTAAAAATACTGTTAATATTATTATAGAAGCTGAATTGAGTAAAACTGAAAATAATTCAGGATTTGCGTTTATTCAAATTGGTTTTAAGCAATAATATAAGTGCAATAACCCCAAAAATAATAAATAATAAATGAGTGAAAGAATACTAAAAGCCCTAATGCAGCTATTTGCTGTTATTGCTCGTCCCGAAAGTAATTATGAGGATAGAGAAGAGGTCGTTAAACAGTTTCTTTTACAACAGTTAAATATTGATTTAGTTACAGAGTACCTTCAGATTTTTCATGATTTCTACAACCAATATCAGAAAAGAAAATCTAAAAAATTAAATAAAAGTATTTCTTTAAGTTCGGTAAAAGTTCTTAAGATATGTTCTGAAATTAATCAAGAATTAACTCTCAAACAAAAAGTAATCGTTTTGTTACGTTTGTTAGAGTTTATTAAAGACGATATTGGAGAGGTTACGGAACAAGAATTAGAGTTTATATATACCGTTAGTGATTCTTTTTATATTCCTGAAGAGGAATATGTTCGTTTAAAAGCTTTTGTGATTTATTCGTTCGAAAAGATTCCTAATTCTTCTCGGATGTGTCTATTAGATGGTCTGGATAATCTAGATCATGAAAAAGTGGGTCACGTCAAAATTTCAGGCTTAGATGGGCAGATTAGACTTTACCATGTAAAGAGCTCTAATATGTATTTAATGAGATATTTAAATGCAAAAGAACTCTATATTAATGGGCAGCCTATGCATCCTGATAAGGTTTATGTCGTAAATCCAGGAGCATCCATTAGAAATCCAAAAATTCGTCCTATCTATTATAGCGATATTGTAAGTATCTTTAATAGGGATAAGGTAACAGAAAGAATTACTTTCGAAGTAAAGGATATTGAATACGTTTTTAAAGGAGGAGTTGTTGGTGTACATAAAATGAGCTTTGTTGAAGAAACAGGTAAGCTTGTAGGTATAATGGGTGCTAGTGGGGCTGGAAAATCAACTTTATTAAATGTTCTTAATGGGAATAATTCTCCTTCGAGCGGCTGTGTCAAAATTAATGGACTAGATATTCATCAAGAAAAGGATAAAATAGAAGGTCTTATTGGTTTTGTTTCACAAGATGATTTGTTGATAGAAGAACTTACTGTATTTCAGAATCTGTATTACAATGCTAAATTATGCTTCGGAAATTTCTCTAAGTTTCAAATAATACGGTCTACGGTTAACATGCTTAAAAGTCTTGGCTTGTACGAGATTCGTGATATGAAAGTTGGAAGCCCTTTAAATAAGAAAATATCTGGAGGGCAACGTAAAAGGTTAAATATTGGTCTCGAATTAATTCGAGAGCCATCCGTAATGTTTCTCGATGAACCCACATCAGGTTTATCTTCTCGAGACTCCGAAAATATTATGGATTTGCTAAAAGAACTTGCCTTAAAAGGTAAATTAATATATGTAGTCATTCATCAACCATCTTCAGACATTTTTAAAATGTTTGATCGTTTATTAATTCTAGATACAGGAGGTTATTTAATTTATTCTGGCGATCCTGTAGATTCTGTAATTTATTTTAAAACTCATTCTCATCATGCTAATTGGAATGAATCTGAATGTCACGTTTGTGGTAATGTAAATACTGAACAAGTTTTTAATATTGTAGAAGCAAATATACTTGATGAATATGGAAATTTAACATCTCATAGAAAAAGAAAACCGAAAGATTGGGAGAAATATTATAAAGAATACCTACTGAGTGACGAGAATACTCAAGGGATTATTAATCCTATTAATTCTAAAAATGTACCCGAAGTACCTTTTAAAGTACCCACGCATATTAAACAGTTTAAGGTTTTTGTTGTTAGAGATATTTTGTCTAAATTATCGAATAAGCAATATTTATTTATAAATTTCTTCGAAGCTCCTGTTTTAGCTTTCTTTTTATCTTATTTGATTAAATATTTTAATATCGATTCTGATATTTCTAGAGGCTATATTTTTAGCGAAAATGATAATCTTCCAGTATATATTTTTATGTCAGTAATTGTGGCCATTTTTATTGCTTTAACGGTCAGTGCTGAGGAAATCATAAAGGATAGACTAATTCTGAAAAGAGAAGAATTTCTTAACCTCAGTTGGAATAGTTACTTATCTTCGAAAGTTGCTATATTATTAACAATATCAGCCATACAAGCTGTATTATTCGTTTTGGTAGGGAATTATATTTTGGAAATAAAAGGAATGTATTGGCAATATTGGCTCGTTTTATTTAGTACATGGATGGTCTCTATTTTGTTTGGGCTTAATATTTCTAATAGCTTTAAGACCGCAGTAACCGTATATATATTAATCCCTTTCTTAGTTATTCCTAATATTATATTATCTGGAATAATGGTTAAGTTCGAGAAGTTAAATCCTCAGATTACTTCACCAGTAACTATTCCATTTTATGGTGAGATGATTCCTGCAAGGTGGGCATATGAAGCTTTATCAACTTATCAGTTTAAAAATAATGAGTTCGAAAAATTATTCTTTAAGTATGATAAAGTAGCAAGTAATGCCAACTTTAAAAAGGATTATTGGGCTACGGCATTAAGTAATAAAATGATCGATATTAATCGCTCGTTAGATAAACCAGAAAAACAAGACGTAGTTAAACATGGTTTTATTTTATTACAAAACGAATTAAGGAAAGAAAATGAGATTTTCCTTAAAAAGGGGCGTTCAGATGATTTTATTTTCCCTGATATTGAAAAAATCAATAAAAAGGATTATTCGCTAGAATTTAGGAAGAAACTTAAAACGCATATCTCAAAATTAAAGAATTATTATGTTGCAGTAGCTAAAAAAGCAGATCAAAAGAAAGATGAGCTAATGCGAAAAATCCAAAAAGAAAAGTATACAAAGGATGAATTTATTCAGTTAAAAAGAGATTATTACAATCAAGCCTTATCTGATTTTGTAAGAAATAAAAATGCGTTATTAATAACTGAGTATAAAGATAATTTATATCAAAAGATTGATCCAATATATCAAGAACCTGAATCTAATTTCTTGTTTGCTCATTTTTATACTTCATATAAAAATATTTTCGGATTAACTATTAGTACCTATTGGATGAATTTATTTGTACTATGGACTTTTTCGATTGTATTGTATATTTCACTTTATTTTAATTTTTTAAAAAGATTTTTAGTGGTTTTTGGGAAATTAACCGAAAAGTTTTTTCAAAAGGAGTAAAGAGATATAATAATTTTATCCTTCTGGAATGAAGCAAAAAAAGGCAGTTAAGAATATTTCTTAACTGCCTTTTCTGAAGATAAATAAATTATTTATGGTCAACAATAATATAGACTTCTTCGTTATCTTTTTTCATAAAGAATTCCTCACGAGCAAATTTTTCAAGGTTCTTAGAATTAGTCTCTAATTCTTTATATTTCCGATTACTCTCGCCGATTTCGTTTTCGTAAAATTCTATTTGAGACTTTAAACTATTGGATTCTTCTATAAGTTTAAAACGTTCAATAAGATTATTATCATCAAAGAAAGTAACAATCAATACAAATATTACACTTGCTATTAGGTACTTATTTCTATATGCTTTATTCCATTGAATTTTCATCTCAATAAAGATTATTTTGAATTATTTATTTTCTCCTTTACCTCTTCGACGTATAGTTTGATATTTTGTTCATCTTCTTTTTTACAAATCAATAATGTATCGTTGGATTCAACTATAATGTAACCATCAAGGCCTTGAGCAACAACTAATTTCTTATTTGGAACATTTATTAAACTATTTTTACAATCGAAAAGAAAGCTCATTTCTCCATTAATAGCATTTGCGTTTTCGTCTTTGTTTGAGTTAGCATATAACGAACCCCATGTCCCTAAATCAGACCACCCAAAATCGGCTGCAAGTACAAAGACATTGTCAGATTTTTCCATTATTCCATAATCAATCGAAATATTTTCACATTCTGCATATATTTTGTTGATAGATTCTATTTCAGTATCATTCCCGTAGTCTTCTTTATAATTATTAAATAATTGAAAAACTTCTGGTAAGTATAAGCTAAATGCTTTTTGTATTGATTTTAAAGACCATAAAAAGATACCTGAATTCCAGGAAAACTCACCACTCTCGATAAAGAACTTTGCCATTTCTATATTTGGTTTCTCAGTAAAAGTTTTAACCTTATTTAGGTTTTCGATATTTGAGATTTTTTCTGTATCTTTTTGTATATAACCATATCCTGTATCAGGTCTGCTGGGATTAATCCCTAAAGTTAATAGAGCATCTTGTGAGGAAACAAAATCTATTCCTTGGTTAATAACTCTAGAAAATTCTACTTTGTCCATTACTAAATGGTCGGCAGGAGTAACAATAATATTGGCATCTGGATTTTTCTTTTGAATAATTTGATTAGCATACTCAATGCAAGGAGCCGTATTCCTTCTAAACGGCTCTAAAAGTACCTGTTTCTCATTAAGATCAGGAAGTTGTTCTAATACTAAATCTTTGTATAGACTGTTTGTTACTATCAAGAAATTTTCTGTGGGTACAATATTTTGGAATCTGTCGTAGGTTTGTTGAATTAAGCTTCTTCCTGTTCCTAATATATCAATAAATTGCTTTGGGAAATCAGTACGACTCATTGGCCAAAATCTACTTCCGATTCCGCCAGCCATTATTACACAAAAATTATTTTTCATAGTTGTAGATAGTTTACTTGATAAAATGAATATTAATATGAAAACAATGAAGCTTACGCAAAACAACAAAAAAAGATATGTTATTTCTTTTTAAAGTTAGCCATTTTATTATCATAATTAAGGAAATAGTCACCAGATTTTAGTTTCGAGATATCTACTTTATTACTTGTGCCTTTTAGAACAATGTTTCCGTAATAATTATAAATTTCATACATCGTTGTTGTTGAAAAATTAATCTCATTTCCTGATTTTTTAAAGCTTGCAGGAGGCAACATTGCTCTGTAAATGGCGTCTTTTGAATAACGTGCTTTTTTGCTGTAATCGACTTGCTTAACTCTAAACTTATTTTGTCCTGAATGAGGTATAATTTTAAAGGAGTATTGGTTGGTCTTAAGTCCTCCTTTCCCTTTGACGTTACCTACTTTAACCCATTTATTCCAACGGTATTGTTCAATAATAAAATTTAGCGAACCTGTTTCGCTAGTAGTAGTCCACCTAAGTATTTTATCTCTTCCAACTTCAATTTTAGTAACTTTAAAAGTACTTCTGGGTTGAATAACTTCTGGATTAATAATTTGGGGTTGGCAACCTGCTTTGTGTTTAATAATAATCTCGATTGCATCACCAATCTTAAAATGGTATTGTGTTAAGTCAATTTCAAAAGCACTAGAAGCTATTTCATCAGTACTGACATGGTTGTTAACTTTAACTTCTTGTACGCAAAACCCAACTCCAGATGCTGAAAAAGGATTCATCACAAAGAGGTTATCGCCTTGATATATCCCTTTAAGCTTAGTCTCTTGAGCAAAAGAAAACGTAATTAAGAAAGCAAAAAATAAACTTAAAAAATATTTAGACATCTTATCTCTTTAGTTGTTTCAAGTATAGGAAATTAATTTAACGAATATAAAAGCTTTTTTTGTAAATAAAAAACTTTACCTTTAAAAAATGAATGTTAATTATTTGTTTAATTTTGACAAGATTGTGTCTGTATATGGAATTAATTCAGGCAGGGTACTATAATTATTTAAGAATTAGAAAGATATAATGCGTCAGTATTTAGATTTATTAGAAAAAGTATTAGAAGACGGAGCTGTTAAGAGTGATAGAACAGGAACTGGAACAAAATCTATTTTTGGTTACCAGATGCGTTTTGATTTACAAAAAGGATTTCCTTTGGTTACAACAAAAAAAACGCATCTAAAGTCTATTATTTATGAATTGCTTTGGTTTTTGAAAGGAGATACCAAT
>Ga0256842_1001939_pt1 | contig 15652 bp, 15 predicted proteins | sample 4559240metaG_FD_185973 | JGI IMG/M metagenome (GOLD analysis project Ga0256842, IMG submission 185973) | Hydrothermal vent microbial communities from Guaymas Basin, Mexico - 4559-240 | ecosystem: Environmental > Aquatic > Marine > Hydrothermal vents | place: Mexico: Guaymas Basin | collected...
AAAAAAACAACAGTATCGAAAAAACATTAATATCCGTAAAAAAAGATTTTATTTCCAAAATAAATTTCTTCATTCCGGATTATTTAAACATCAACGAAGAAAAATCATTTGTAAACTATTCGGCGAAATATTCAACGCTAAACCACAAACCCTCATCCTCATTAACGCTTCATTTGAGGTTTCCGTCATTTAGAATACTTAAAAAAACATTACGCAAAATACAAAAAAACAAATCAACTTCATCTCAAAGGACATCCTTTACAACCTTTGAATATAAAATCAGACCTTATGTAAGATTAAAAAAGGGCAAAATTAAAGTGTTTTTATCAAACTCTTTTAAAATCAAAAAAAAGGCCGCCGTAAATTTTACTTTTTTGGAAAAAATAGACGTGTATTCAGACGGCTACTGGGAAGAGGAAAGCGAATTTTCAATAAATAAAGACAAAAATACCGCAACACTGAATATAAATACCAACAAAAACGAAAAAGACAATCTTTTTTATACCCTCGGATTTTATCATTCCCATATATTTTATAAAAAACTGTATGTTTTGGGATATGAATTATACGGCGAAAAAGAAAAAGCCCCCTTTATCTACTCCCAGAACCTTTTTATTTCATACAGACACACCCTTTTTCACACAAACAGAATTTATTATGAAATAAAACCGTTTTTGCTTTATTCCAAAGAGTATGATTTTAAATTAAAAGAAGGCGTCAGTTTTAGTTTTCATTACAAATTTTAGATAAAATTTCAATAAAAAGGTTTTGTATGATTAAAGCATTAAGAGGCATGAAAGACATTGAAGATGCGCGCTTTTTAAAAATATTCGACACCGCAAGAAACATAGCGGAAAATTACGGTTTTAATTATATCGAAACACCTGTTTTGGAAGAAACCGCACTTTTTAAAAGAAGCGTGGGTGAGAGCAGCGATATAGTAAATAAGGAGATGTATCAGTTTATAGACAAAGGCAGAAACGACGTATGCCTAAGACCAGAAGGCACTGCCGGGGTTGTAAGAAGCTTTATAGAGCACAAATACGACAGAGCCCAGACTCCTAAAAGATTCTGGTATTTCGGTCCTATGTTCAGATACGAAAGGCCCCAAAAAGGAAGATTACGCGAATTTCACCAGTTCGGAATTGAAAGTTTCGGAGAATCCAGCATTTATGAAGATATAAACATCATAGCGATGGCTGCTGATATTTTTGACGCTCTTGGCATTGATTACACTTTAAAAATAAATTCACTCGGATGCGCTGAATGTATGCCTGAATACAGGGAGAAGCTTGTTGGATTTTTAAACAATAATAAAGATTCGCTTTGTGAAGACTGCCAAAGAAGAATTACACAAAATCCTATAAGAACGCTTGACTGTAAAAACGAAAACTGCCAGATGATTTTAAAAGACGCTCCGAAAATTACTGATAATCTCTGTGAAAGCTGTAAGACGGATTTTGAAATACTTAAAAAGGGGCTTGAAAATTTAGACATTAAATATGAAGTGGATAAAAACCTTGTAAGGGGACTTGATTATTACACCAAAACCACATTTGAATTCGTATCAACAAAAATAGGGGCGCAAAGCGCAATAGCGGGAGGCGGAAGATACGACAGACTCGTTGAATTTTTAGGCGGCAAACCCACACCGGGAGTTGGATTTGCCATAGGGGTTGAAAGAATAATGGAGCTTGTGAAAACCGAAGAAAAAAGAAAAGGAATTTATATAGGCGTAATGATAAAAGACGCACTTGAATTTGCGCAAAAAGAAGCTAAAAAATTAAGAAAAAACGAAAAAGTCTATTTCGAACCGAAAGTAAAATCCCTAAAAGCCCACCTTAAAGCCGCAGACAAAGGCGGATACAAAAAAGCTATGATAGTGGGTGAAGAAGAACTTAAAAACAAAACATTTTTCGAAAAAGAGATGTAATCAATGGGCAATGAACAGTGAAAGAGGGTGAAAAATGAATTATGGAATTGATATCTGGGGTGCCAATAACTTTTTTATAGAAAACGGCAAACTTAAAATAAATTACGGAAATCAACCCGCCTTAATAGACATTATTGAAGAAATTGAAGAAAAAGGCATAAAAGGGCCAATCCTTTTACGATTCCCCCACCTTATAAGAAAACAGATAAATTCCCTTTATACTTCCTTCAATAAGGCTATAAAAGATTTTGACTATAAAGGTGATTTTCATGCCGTCTTCCCCCTTAAAGTAAACCAGTTCCCGACATTTTTAAAACCTCTTATAAAAATTGCCAACAGATATAATTACGGACTTGAAGCCGGCAGCAAAGCCGAACTTATTCTTGCAATGGCCTACAACAATAAAACGGCGCCTATAACCATTAACGGATTTAAAGACAAAGACATGATAAGACTGGCGTTTATCGCCGGATTCATGGGATACAATGTTACCATTACAATAGAAGGACTTAACGAGCTTAAATCAATTATTGAAGTAAGCGGCGAATACCGCAAAATGCCCGTAAATATAGGGATCAGAATCCGACTTCACACAAGCGGTGCCGGAATATGGGCAAAAAGCGGGGGAATTGAGAGTAAATTCGGACTGAGTTCCACCGAAATCATTCAGGCTGTTGAAATACTTAAACAAAACAATATCCTTGATAAACTAAAAATGATTCATTTTCATATAGGAAGCCAGATTAACGACATATCCCCGCTTAAAAAAGCAATAAGGGAAAGCGGAAACATTTATGCTGACCTGAGGAAACTCGGTGCAAAAAACCTTGCCGCCATAAATATCGGAGGAGGTCTGGCCGTAGAATATTCACAATGGGAAGAAAAAAGGGATAAAAACTATTCAATTGAAGAATTCAGCAACGACGTAGTATATCTTTTAAAAGAAATATCAAACAAAAAACAGGTCCCGATGCCTGATATTTTTACCGAAAGCGGACGCTACATAGCTTCACCTTCAACCGTTTTAATAGCTCCGGTAATAGAACTTTTTTCACAGGAATACAGTGAAAAATCCTTAAGGCTTAAAAACAAAAACCCTTATTTGGTGGAAGAACTCTTTGATTTATACAATACGATAAATGAAAGTAATTACATAGAATATTTTCACGACGCATTGGATCATTTTGAAAGCCTTTTAACTCTTTTTGATTTGGGATATATAGATTTAATAGACAGAAGCAACAGCGAAATTTTAGTCCATTTAATAATTAAAAAAGCATTGGGTCTTGCAACATCCAGAGGCTTTAAAAACAAAGAGCTTAAATCAATCAATGAAAAAATACAGGAAAAATACCTTGCCAACTTTTCAATTTTTCAAAGTCTGCCCGACTTTTGGGGACTTGGGCAAAGATTTCCGATAATACCCCTTACAAAACTGAACATCACGCCAAACAGAAGCGCCACAATATGGGATATTACCTGCGACAGTGACGGGGAAATTCCATTCAGTAAAGAAACTCCCCTTTATCTTCATGATGTTGATATTTCAAAAGAAAAATATTATCTGGGATTTTTTTTAGTAGGCGCCTATCAGGAAATACTCGGTATGAAACACAATCTTTTCAGTTTTACAAATGAAGCAATTGTCAGCTTTGACGAAGAAGGAAACCATAAACTGGAATTCCTGGAACCCACCCAAAAAATAAGGGAAATATTAATTGACTTAGATTATGATATAAATGAAATAGAATGGATGCTAAAAGAAAACATAGAAAAAAACATTAAAAACGAAGAAGAGCAAAAAGAAATTTTAGGGGAACTTCTTTTACTTCTTAATGATATGGTTTATTTAAAAGATTAATTATCACTCACTGTTGGGGACTATCTCTTCCCTTCGTATTAAATTATCGACTTTTAAAATAGTAATAATTCTACCGTCCTCCATTCTTCCTACGCCTTCTATTATCTCATCTTCATTGGAATAAGTCTCAGGAGGAGGCAGAATGTTTTTCTTTTGGATTCTAAGAGCTGATGTGAGTCTGTCAATTATAAACGCCACATCTTCATTTTTTATCTTCATAACAATAAAACGTGTATTTTCATCTATATTATTTGCCGGAACGCCGAATTTTATTCTTAAATCGATTAACGGTAAAACATTCCCCCTCAGGTTAAATACACCTAAAACATAATCAGGCGTAAAGGGGACTTTAGTCCATTCAATCGGTTTTATAATTTCCTGAATTGAAAGAATAGGTACGGCAAATTCTTCCTCCCCTACTATAAAACCTACCAATTGAACCACTTCTTCAAACTGATTTTCTTCAGGCTTAGTTAATGATTGCTGCTGCTGTTTTACTATTTCATTTAAACTACCCATGACTTACCTTTATAATCCTAAATTTCTTCTAACAACATTTTGTAAATATTCTGCCGTATATGGTTTTGTAATGTATTCATTCATTCCGACTTCCACACCTCTTACCCTGTCTGCTTTGGTAGTTCTACTGGTTACCGCTATTAAAGGCAGTTTTCTGTATTTATTGTATTTTCTAATTTCCTGTGCGAGCGTATATCCGTCCATTCTAGGCATTTCAATATCTATAAGCATAGCATCTACATCGTTGCTTTTTAAAAGCTGTAACGCTTCAACCCCGTCTTTTGCCTCTATAAGATTTACACCCAGTTCTTCAAGTGCCTGTCTCATAATTTTTCTGTCCATTGCACTGTCATCAACAAGCATCACAGTATAATCTTCAGGTTTTTCTTTTCTTTTTTTTGCTTCATTCAGTGATTCTGTTACTACTTTTTTATTATGTGTCTCTTTTGCCAGTCTCATTAAACTTCCCACATCTACAATCAATGTAACCCTACCGTCACCTCTGATTGTCGCACCGGCAATTCCGGGAATACCTTTTAAAAATTCGCCAAGAGACTTAATAACAATCTCTTCCTGTCCAATAAATCTATCAACAATAAGACCTATTTTAGTTGCCCCAAGACCTAAAATCACCACATAAAGATATTTTTCCGGCTGAAGTACTTTTTCTATTTCAAAAACATCAGCCATATTTACAAGAGGTAGAACTTCTTCACGAAGTTTTAGAACACTTTTCCCTTCAATCGTATAAATGTCTTCTTCAACAATTCTCACCGTTTCTATTACATTTGAAAGAGGAACGGCAAACAAATCTTCCTGACTTGCTACAAGAAGTGCCTGAATAATAGCCAGTGTTAAAGGGATTTTTAGTTTAAAGGTCGTTCCTTGTCCGGGAATTGAATCTACTTCGATAATACCGTTTAATTTTTCAATGTTTGTTTTAACAACATCCATTCCGACACCGCGTCCGGAAACACTTGTTACTTTTGAAGCCGTTGAAAATCCTGGTTTGAATATAAGCATAAACGCTTCTTTATCACTCATATTGGCAGCTTCGCTCTCGGTAATAATGCCTTTTTCTATAGCTTTTTTCTTAAGCAGCTCAGGATCCATTCCTTTACCGTCATCTTTAATTTCTATTACAATCATATTACCTTCGTTATATGCCCTGAGCCATACGGTACCCTCTTCAGGTTTGCCGGCTTTTTTTCTCTCTTCAGGCGGTTCGATACCGTGATCAACCGAGTTTCTAATCATATGCACAAGAGGATCGCCTATTTCTTCGATAATAGACTTATCAAGTTCTGTATCTTCACCTTCAATAATCAGTTTTACTTTTTTGCCAAGTTCCCGTGAGAGGTCTCTTACAAGTCTAGGAAATTTATTGAATACTTTACCGATAGGAAGCATTCTTGTTTTCATTACGGCAATCTGTAAATCTGTCGTAACGATAGAAATGCTGGACACTACCTGGTTAAGTTCTTCTAAGAATTTTTCACCCTCATATCTTTCTTCCACATCATTATAAATTTTAATAAGTCTGTTTTTGGCAAGAACCAGTTCACCTATTAAGTTCATTAGCTGGTCAAGTCTTTTTACATCTACCCTGATTGTCTGTTCGGCTATGGATGAAATTGTTTTTTTAACTTCTTTTTTCTTTTGTTCATTTGATAATTCCTGTTTTTTTGCAGGTGTAATTTGTTTTGACTCTTCTTTTTTTTCTTCTTTTTCCTCATTTTTAGGTTCTTCTTTTTTCTCTTCTTGCGAATCTTTGTTTGGTTGAGCAGGCTGCTGATTTCTTAAATTAACTAAATGGTCCAAAACCGCATCAGCTTCTTCAGGAGATAAAGAATCAAGGTCTATATTATCCGCATTTTCAAGTGTTATATCATCAAGATTGATATTTCCGGTTTTTTTCGGTCCTTCATTTTTATTTCGAAGTTCTACGAGATGTTCTAAAACAGCATCAAGCTCTTCAGGCTCTAAAGAATCAAGATCGATTTCATCTGCGTTTTCCAGTGTTATCTCATCGAGATTGATATTTCCGATTTTTGTCGGTTTTTCATTTTTTTGCTTTTCTGAAGAACCTTCTTCTTTTGATTTGTTTTCACCATTCACAATTGCATCAAGTTTGGCAACAATCGGCTCTATATCAATATCCGGGGCACTGTCGTCACCATTATCCCTTATATATTCCAAAATTCCTTTCATTGCATCCACTGATTCTAAAATAATATCCATTATTTCCGGTGTAATGGTGAGTTCACCTTTTCTGGCTTTGTCCAAAACAGCTTCCATATGGTGCGTCAGTCTTGTAAGCTTGTCAAAATTTAAAAAACTACCGCTTCCTTTAATAGTATGTGCAACCCTGAATATTTTATTCAGAAGATCAAGATCATCAGGTGAATTCTCCAGTTCTACCAAATCCTGATCCATCTCCTCAATCATTTCAAATGCTTCAATGAGGAAATCTTCTAATAATTCTTGAATTTCATCCATAACCGCCCTTTCTTAGAATTATTTATTTTCTTTATTATGATTATGTAAAATATCGGCAATCTGTTGATAAAACTTATTTAAATTAAACTTCACAAGATAGCCTTCCGCTCCCACTTCCTTACCTCTTATATCGCTAAACGCATCGGAAATTGAAGAGCTGAACACCAAAGGAATATCTTTAAACCTATTATCTGCGTGTATTTTGGCAGCCATGTGATATCCGTCCATTTTAGGCATTTCCACATCGCTTAATATAAGTTTTAATTTATCTTTAAGCTTATCGCCGTATACAGCATAAAGATCTTCAAGTTTTTGCAACCCTTCTTCGCCGTTTGTAGCTTCCAATACTTCAAATCCCATTTTTTCAAGAGCATCTTTTTCTATTTTTCTTGCAGTCGCCGAATCATCCACTACCAAAACAAGACCGCTGAATTTTTCGATTTTTTCTAAATCTATATCCTCAAGGTTTGCTTCAAACAGCCCCATCTCCTCAACAATACTTTCCAAATCCAGTATTAATAAAATTTCACCGTTTTCAATTCTGGTAATTCCCGTTATTTTGCTTCTGTCAAGCTTACCCTGCCCCACGCCAAATTGGGCCGGTTCTATATCCGCCCAGCTGATACGTCTGATTCTTTTTGCGTCATGAACGATAAAACCTATTAAAATATTATTAAACTCAGTAATAATCACTCTTTTTTTAATAGGAGCTTCATTTTCATCAGGAACTTTTATTTGCATCCATTTTGCCAAATCAACCACAGGCACCACAACACCTCTTAAATCAAAGATGCCTTCAATATAATCTTCGCTTCCAGGAAGTTCGGTAAGTTCCGGGATTTTAATGATTTCTCTTACTTTTGCAACATTTATTCCATATATACCTTCATAAATACTGCCGTCCGGTTCTTTTTTATAAAGTCTGAAATCTACCAGTTCTAATTCATTTGAGCCAACTTTTAATGTTTTATCGTCCATCATAATTAATTTCCTTTATTATCGGATTCTTTTCTAATTGTATTAAAATATAACTTTTTGTGCAAATAAATGCCGGTAAATTTATATATATTTTATCATAAAAATTCATTTTTTTGTTCTGATGGTAATGTCCTTCAATAATTATATCATAATCGTAAATTTTTATTTTTTCTTTAATCTTTTTTTCAAATTTTTTCAATTGTTCACACTCTATTCTTTTTTTAAGTATTTTATCAAAAAGCCAGTCATTTAAAAAATTCAAGCTCAAATAATTTAAAATATTATAAATTAATGAATTTCTGATTATTTTAACATAAAATCCGTAAAAAAAATCATCATCCGTTAAATCTCCGTGTGTTAAAAAAACATTCCTGTTTACATCTAAAAAAGCCTCGCCAAAAACAACATAAGGAAAAATTTTTTGTATATTAAAATCATGATTTCCCGGGGTATAATAAACTTCTGTTTTTTGAGAAAGATGATTGATAAGATTTATTGCCTCTTTGTTGTACTCAACAAGAAATTTAAAAGGAAGCAGAAGATGAAATATATCACCAAGCAGAAAAACCTGGGGAGGAGGGTTTTCAACCCATTTTTTTAAAACTTCCAAAAATTCCTTATCTCCTTTTTTATAATGTACATCCGCGATTATTACGGCATTGTTTTTTAATTCAACCTCTTTAATTTTTAATTTTTTACTTTTCACTTTTCACTCTTAAGGCACATATGCTATTTTGGGCAGCGCCGTCTCCTCATCAAAACCAAACATCAAATTGGCATTTGCAACGGCCTGAGATGAAGCACCCCTTAAAAGGTTGTCTATTGCGGAATTTACAAAAAGCATATTTTGGTTTTTAGCTGCAAATATATCACAAAAATGTGTTCCGGCCACATTTTTAATTTCCACAGGTTTATCGCAAACCCTTATAAATTTTTCGTTTTGATATGTTTGTTTTAATATTTCAGCAGGCTCTATATCCGTTTTGAGTTTAGCATAAACGCTAACTTGCATACCGCGCGTTATGGGAAGAAGCTGGGGAACAAAAGTAACGTTTAACCCCGTTTTTTCTTTTATTTCTATTGAATGTCTGTGTTTTATGGGATTGTATGCACAAAAGTTTTCGTTGTCTTTTACAAAATGGGTTGTCGCAGTAAGTTTCTTACCCGCCCCGCTAACACCGCTTTTTGCATCTACAAACACCCCCTCTTCAATATACTCGATAAAAGGATACAATGCTAAAATGCTCGCCGTAGGATAACATCCGGGATTTGCCACAAGAGATGATTTTTTAATAAAATCCCTGAAAATTTCAGGCAGCCCGTATGCGCTGTTTTCAAGATTTATAGGATCTATATGGGGACAGTAATAATCTTCGTAATTTTTTTGATTCAGTCTGTAATCAGCTGAAAAATCGACTATTTTTGTTTTGCCGTACAGATCTTTCACCAATGCCATGGCTGTTTTGTGAGGCACCGCCAAAAAAACAAGATCAAACTTTGAAAGTTTTTGGGTATCCGCTTTTTGAATCTCGCATTCATATACACCTTTTAAGGAAGGATAAATTTCTTCTATTCTCTCACCTCCTTCACTTCCGAAAAGCCCCGCTATTTCAAAATACGGATGATTTAAAAGAATTTTTATAAGCTCAAGACCGGTATATCCGCTTGCTCCTACAATTGCCGTTTTAACCATATTCTTCCTTCACTTTTTATTTACCAGTGCTTCCAAAGCCGCCGCTACCACGCTCGGTATCGCTTAATTCCTCAACTTCTACAATTTCAGCCTGAATAACAGGGGCAATCACAGCCTGAGCTATTCTCTCCCCCTTTTTGATTTCAAAAGCTTCACTTCCGTGGTTTATCAAAAGTACTTTAATCTCACCCCTGTAATCACTGTCAATCGTCCCAGGTGTATTTAAAACCGTTATTGCGTGTTTGAAAGCCAGCCCGCTTCTGGGTCTGATCTGCACTTCATATCCAAACTCAATTTCAAACGCAAGTCCGGTGCCTATCAGTTTTCTCTCCCCGGGCTTAATAACCATATCTTCAATTGAATGCAAATCAAACCCCGCAGCCTCCTTTGTCTGATATTTGGGAATTATCGCTTCATTATTTAACTTTTTAATCTTTAAAATCATTCTCAATTCTCCATTCTAAATTCTCAATTAAAACAAATATCTTCAAAACAGATTTTGTCTATTTCATACACTTTCGTACCGCCTGGAAGATTAACCTCAATTTCATCTCCCACTTCCTTTCCGATTAATGCCTTAGCCAAAGGAGAATGGTAAGAAATAAGCCCTTTTTCGGGATTTGCCTCAGGAGCTCCCACTATCGTATATTTTTCTTCTTCGTCGGTATCCACATCTATTAAATAGACTGTACTTCCAAATGCCACACGGTTGTGGGCATGTTCACTCGGATCCACCACAACGGCCCTGCTTAATATGTCACTAAGCTCGGCTATTCTTCTTTCTATATGCGCCTGCTTTTCTTTTGCCGCATGGTATTCTGCGTTTTCTTTCAAATCCCCAAGCTCCCTTGCAGCATCAATTTCTTTTGCCACTTCTGGCCTTGCTTTTGTTTTTAAATATTCAAGCTCTTTAGACAGTTTTTCATATCCGTGTTTAGTCATCGGTTCTTTATGCATTATAATCCTTTATATAATATAATTTTTGATAATTATATCAAAACAGCCGAAAGCTTTTGTATATTTGTATATTGGTGTATTGGTTTTTAAGGTTATTAAAGTTATTAAAATTATTAAGGTTGTTAAAGTTTTTAATGTTGTTAGGGTTATTAAAGTGTTAATGTTGTTAAGGTCAGTTAAGTTGTTAGGGGTGTTAAGGTTTTTAATTCTCATTTCCCCATTTTTCACCTTCTTTCACCCTTTTTTACTCTCTTTCCCCTTCTTTCACTCTTCACTGTCCCTTCATATCACCCTTAACAACTTATTTACTTATCAGCTCAACCACTTTTTTTGCACTACCGTATTTTAAAATCTCTCTAAGTTTTTTTGATTTTTTTTGAAATTCGTTAAAATCGCTTTTTTGAAAATCCTTTGTCAAATCCTCAACATCAAAATCCTGAAGATACTCTTTGTGAAACTCCCCGAGCCCTTCTTTTTCAAATATTATATTCGCAAGTCCGACGTAATTAAGCTTTACAAACATTTTGGCTATTATGTATTCAATTTCCCTCGCTTTATACATCAAAACAAAAGGTGTGCCTATAATTGCAGCTTCAAGCGTTGCCGTTCCGCTACAGATATAGGCAAAATCGCTTTTCAAAAGTGCTTTATGAGTGTCATATACGATTTCAAATCCGCTTACATCCCCGTAAATTTCATCTGTTTTGCCTTTGTAAATTTCAGGCACTGCAAGTATTTTGTTTCCCGGAAGATGCCTTGTAAGCTCCCTGAATATGGGCATCAGATTTTTAATCTCACTCTTTCTGCTTCCCGGCAAAAAAGCAATATTTCCGTATTTTTTATCATCCCTGAAAGTTTTGATTTCATCCAAAAGAGGATTTCCCACATATATCCCGTCATCCCAATATTCTCTTTCAAACGGAAAAATATACGCCTTTTTATCGATATATTTATTAACCTGCTTTATTCTGCCCTTCTTCCACGCCCATACTTTCGGGAGAATGTAATAAATTATTTCAATTTTAGGGTTGATTTCTTTTATTTTCTTGGCAAGTCTGAGATTAAAAGAAGGCGCATCTATTAAAAGAACTTTATCGCACTCTTTGCTGAGTTCCGCCAGTTCGTTAATAGCCTTTTTAGCCAGTCTGATTTTCGGCAATACATCCAAAAACCCCATTACGTTAAATTCATTCCCGTCAATCAAAGGCTCACCCAGACTTTTATCAAAAATTCCTGTAATTCTCAATTCTCCATTCTCAATTCTCCATTCATTTAAAACTTGTTTTAAATGCAGATTTGCACTGGGTTCCAGCGCACTTACCATTATTTTATTCAAATCCTACCTCGCTTTGATGAATTACTTTTTTAGTTTTTTTAGCTTTTTTGTCACTCTTTTTTTCATTTTTCACTTTTAACTTTTCACTTTTACCTTTAACCACTTCCCCGTCAATAATACAGCATCCGAATGTTGTTTGCATACACATCTAAACCTCCCTTAACTTTTCTTCATCGGCATATAAAAGATAAGCTTTGACTTTTTTGTTTTTCAGCTCTTTTGCGACTTGTTTATAATGTCGAACCTGTTTTACATATCCGCTTTCATCTTCAGGTTTTTTTGATTTATAATCAATGATAATTATTTCTTCCTCATTTTCTATAAGAAGATCCACAATACTCTCTTCTTCATTATAAACAAAAGGCAGTTCTTTATATTTTTTACCTTTAAAATTAATCAAAGGTTTTGTTTTTTCATAAATTGCAAACGCTTTTTTTACATCGGTATAAATGCCGTACCTGTTAAGCACCGCATCAAACTCCTCCGTTTCAAACGCATAATGGAGCGCCAGCCCGAAATATATGGCCGCATAGTCGTTTGGTTGATATTCATTATCTTTTTTTACATCCTGAAGTCCGTGATGTTTTAGTTTTAAGTTGAATTTCCTATTTTCTTTTTCTTCATCAGGTTTTTTTTCCACCTCAAACACACCTACGGTTTGCGGCACCAAAGACGAAACAAAAGAAGATTTTTCCTTTTTGAGTATAAACAGTGAATTAACGGCTCTCGTAAATGCCACATATTCTACGTTTCTTTTGTCTTTGTATTCAAGCTCTTTCTCTTTTGTCTTGACATCGGCATATTCTTTGTCCAAAATTTCACGCCCTGCTATATTGTATTTGACATTTTTAAGCTCAATCCCGTCATAATCAAAAAGCAGATTGGAGCTTTTGTTGTTATCGCGTCCGATTTTTTCCATTACAATTACGTTTTCAAACTCAAGCCCCTTGCTTTTATGTACGGTCATAACCGTTATACCGTCAAACTCACTAAGGGGCAGCTCTTCGTCATATTCGTCTATTCCCTCTATGAAATCATACAAATCTTTATATTTCAAACTGTGTTCGAGAAGTTTAAGCGATGATTCGTCGGTTAAATTATATTCAAACATCAAATCCCTAATCATTCCGCCGGTTTTTTCACAGGCACGTAAAAAGGCTCCGGGGTATAAGGCTTGCCGATAACGGTTAGAAAATTGAGTTTGTAAATTTCGTTCCTTTTACCTTCAAGCATATAAAAAGTGTATTTGAGTATATCAATAAGCGCCTTTGCAAAAGGCTGGTTTTTAACCTTGGCCCTTGTTGCCGTAACAACATCTTTATTGAATTTTTCTTTTATAAAATCGGCAACTTTTAAAATATCGTCGTTGGTATAAACCAAAACGGCGATATCCCTCTCCCTTACCCCTTTTTCAAACATAAATTTAAGCGTATTTTCAAGATTTTCAAACAAATCCCCCTCTTTTACCTCAACATATCCGCCCTCTTTTTCGGCGTCCTGATTTAAATTAAAAAGCCTGTTTACAAAATCTACTATCACTTTTTTGGAACGGTAGTTTTTAGGAAGCTCTTTTTGCACCATCCCGAAGGGTTTAAGCTTTTCATACACATAATCAAACAGTTCGCTGCTGCCTCCCCTGAACCTGTAAATCGCCTGTTTGGTATCTCCTACATAAAAAAAACTTTTAAAACTTTTAACGCCTTCGCCCGCTTTTATTTCATCAATAAGAGGCTGAAATATTTTCCACTGCGTAACGGACGTATCCTGAAATTCGTCTATTAAAATATGCTCAATTTTGCTATCAAGCCTGAAATACAAAAAATCCCGGTTAAGCTCGTCTTCAACCAGAAGTTCATACACCTTATGCTCAATATCTTTAAAATCAAGATAGTTTTCTTTTGATTTTACGCTGTTTTTTATATTTTTATATTTTTCATAAAGCTCAAACAACGAATTTAAAACAAACCTTTCCTTTAAAATCAAAAGTTCTTTTATAAGTTCTAAAAGCCTTTCAAATTCAGCGTCCATCCACTCTTCGTAGCATTTCTTAAAACCTCTTACTTTTTTAAGTGTTCCGTTTTCTAAAAACGAAGAAATCGTTTTGACTTTCAGCATATCAAAAGAGTCTTTTTTAAAAAAACCGTTTATCTGCTTACACCCCTGAGTTGCCAAAATAAATTTGGATTTTATCTCTTCTATTTTATTTAAAAGTTCTTTAATCTTTAATTGTGGCTGGTTGGATAGATTATCAGTTCTCAATTCAGAAAGCTCTTTTTCTTTCTCATAAAGCATTTCAAAAAGCTCAACTATGCTTTTTGATTTTTTGTTTTCAATTTTTGCAAATTCTATTAAAGAATTAAATTCTTTATTATCCAGACTTTCAATCAAAAGTTCGAATATATTATCAAGCGAATCTCTTTTAATGTCAAAATCAACATCCACACCCACATAATAGCCGAATTTACGCAGGATTTTCTGTATAAAGGCGTCAATTGTGGTTATATGTATGTCGCTTGTGAGAAATTCTTTAAGTATGAAATTTCTTTTTTTTAAAATCTCTTTTTCATTTATTCCTGCAGTTTTGCTTAATGTTTCCAAAAGTTTTTTATCCTCGCAAATCTGATTTAAAAACTTTATAACCCTCTCTTTCATTTCATTGGCGGCTTTATTCGTGAAAGTAACGGCTAAAACAGTGCTTGGATTTACACCCCTCAAAAGTAGCGCAAGATACCTAAGCGCCAGGGAAAACGTCTTACCGCTTCCGGCCGATGCTTTAAGTGAGAGAAGTCTTTGCATAAAATGCCTTTTTTATATAATTCTATCATAAAAATAAAAAGGATACTTTTTGAACTGTTTAATTGAAAAAATAACCGCAAATTATAAAAATTCCGCAGAATTCAAACGCCTGTATCACGGTAGGGGCGAGGATAATTTCAAATTTTTGACGGTTGATAGTATAAACGAAATACTTTTTGTGCAGTTTTACGAAGAATACGTTTATGAAAAACAGCTCATAGATGTTTTTAAAGAATTCATAAAAACAACCGGACATCATACGCTGATTGTAAAAAGAAGATACGCTAACGAGACATTTGCACTAATCGGAAAAATACCAGAAAATTACACCGCAATTGAAAACGGTATAAAATTCAAACTCAATTTCCACAACCAAAACATCGGATATTTCGGTGATATGAAAAATTCAAGAAGCTGGATTGAATCAATTTCAAAAAACAAAAAAGTATTAAATCTTTTTGCCTATACCTGCGGATTTTCACTTTTTGCAAGAAGGGGCGGGGCAAAATACATAGCAAATGTAGATATGAACAAATCCGTCCTTGCCACAGGAATGGCCAACCATCAGATAAACAAACTCGATATTAAAAATATTTCTTTCCTGCCTTATAATATCCTAAAAGCATTTAACAAACTAAAAAAGCACGCCCCTTACGACATAATAATAATCGACCCTCCCACTTTTCAAAAAGGAAGCTTTGTAGCATCAAAAGACTATATCAAAATCATCAAAAAACTCCCGTCGCTTTCACACCAAAATACTACACTTTTAGCGTGTATAAACGACCCTAAAACCACAAAAAAAGATTTTATAAGTTTAATTGAAGAAAATACCGAATTTAAAGTAAAAGAGGAGATAACCCCTCCGGAAGAATATATGGATTCAAGCCTTAAAAGTATTGTTTTTACTTCATACTACAAGCACTAGGCGCTCCGTTTACGCCGTAAACCGGCTGGATCATTTCGTTTCCTGAAAGATCTTCGGCCAAAACATAATCAATATATTCAATAACCTCTTTAGCCGCTTTTGCAAATCTTTTTGCACTCTCACTATCAGGTCTGTTTATAAGAATAGGTTTT
>Ga0256842_1001940_pt1 | contig 15649 bp, 13 predicted proteins | sample 4559240metaG_FD_185973 | JGI IMG/M metagenome (GOLD analysis project Ga0256842, IMG submission 185973) | Hydrothermal vent microbial communities from Guaymas Basin, Mexico - 4559-240 | ecosystem: Environmental > Aquatic > Marine > Hydrothermal vents | place: Mexico: Guaymas Basin | collected...
CTCTTTCGCAAAAGCATATTGTAGAGCCAAATCGTGGGAATCGCCACCACGATACCACCCGCGGTAGTCTTGAGTGCGAGGGCCAATCCCACCATGATCTCTTTTGTCTCCACCAATCCACTCTGACCGATCGTCACGAATGTCACCATGATCCCTACGACGGTTCCCAGCAGGCCGATAAAAGGGGCGTTCGCACCGATGGAAGCGATCATCGTCAGATTCTCCCCCAAAGCGATCTCGAGCGACTCTTTCTCTTTAAAGCCGTGAAGATCGACATGCCGATAGTAAAAATAGCGCTCCAGTATCAGCCAAAGCGCCAGAACACTCATAGCTGCCAACACTCCGATAAATCCGTAATCGACCATATCGGTCATGGTTTTAGCGTTCATGCTTTCACTCCTTTAAAATCCAGGCGGAAGGTTGTCCCGCTGTTCACTTTCGACTCGATCTTGATCTTTATGCCATGCTGGTCGCAGAATGTCTTGACGATATGTAATCCTATCCCATATCCCGATGCACTCAATTCACTCTGATAATACCTGTCGAAGACACGAAAAAGCGTCTGATCATCCATGCCGATCCCACTGTCTTGGACCACCAGACTCCCTTTTTCTTCGAATATCTTTACACTTCCTCCAGGGCGGTTGTATTTGATCGCATTGCTCAGCAGATTGTCGATCGCCTTCTGACACCCACGCCTGTCGGCGATGACACTCATGTCGAAACTGCGATATTGTATCGAAATATCGCCTCGGATATCTTCCATTTTTCGAACACTTTTTTCGACTACCTCCCTCAACTCGAAACGCTCCTTTTCTACGCTGCCGATCTCTTTTTTGATGAAATAGTCCAGATCTTCATAAAGCTCCAAAAGATGGCCGCCGGCTTTCTCTATCCTCGATAGCCGTTTTAGCTTTTTTCGATCGTTTTCAAAGCGGCTCAGCATCGATACATTGGCAAAAATGGTCGAAAGAGGAATATTCAGCTCATGCAGGGTATCTTTGAGCAAACGATCCAGAAGATCGTTGGTGACAAAGAGAGGCTCGAGAGCAATTTTCGATAGCAGATATCCAAAAAAGATCAAAAGCGGAAACAGCACCATGGTTACGACAAAAAAGTTTTCTCTCGTATAGCCGAAATTTTCGAATACGAGCCACACGACTGCACCCATAGCCATAAAAGAGACGACATAGAATATCAAAACCTTGAAAATCTCTTTACGCCTCAAAGCAGTACCCGATACCCCTGATATTACTGATCGACTCTTTGCCAAAGAGCTGTTTGAGCTTATTGATATAGACCCTTATCACACCATTTCCCGGGCTCTCATCGCCATACAGCTCGTAAAGAATCTCTTCGCTGCTTACCACCTCGCCGCGATTGCTCAGCAACAACGCCAACAATTCCGCCAGTTTTCTAGGGAGAGCCAGAGGCTCTTCGTCTTTGTAGAGCACCAGCCGCTCCATATCGAAAAGATATGGCCCGACACTCATCTTTTTCGCCCCTGTATGGCGACGAAGCTGCACTCGAATACGCAATATCAACTCATCCAGATCGATAGGCTTTTTCATATAATCATCGGCTCCGCTGTTGAAACCTGTAAACAGAGCCTCTTTGTCCCGCGCGGAGGTGATGTAGATCGCCGGAGTCTCATCCCCGCTTGCCCTGAGCCTTTCAAGCAGCTCGAAACCGTTCATTCCAGGCACATTGACATCCAGCAGATATATATCGTAGCCCTTTTTTTCAAACAGCGAATCGGCTGCCGATCTGGAATCGGTATAGTGATCTACCTCGAAACCCTCCTCTTCGAGAAAATCGACGAGCGTTTCCCCAAAAAGGGTATCGTCCTCAAGCAATAGAACTTTACCCGACACTCAACACTCTCCACGAAATGGTTTGGCCGGCGAACATCGGGACGACCGTACCTTCGTAAATTTCCGGCACCAGATAGGGGCTGTTTTCAAGCACCACCTCTTTTTCGATTGGCTCGATGCCGTAAATTCTGCGCGCATTGTCACTGACGAAAGCCTGCAGATTGTCCAGCGCTCCATTTCTCTCAAAGAGCTGCGCCAGCGCAGGAAGGGCGATAGGTGCGGTAAATACGCCGGCTGCGCACCCGGGTGCCTCTTTTTTCTCTCGCGGGTGTGGCGCGGAATCGGAACCGAACATCACTTTGGGATGGGCGTTCAACGCCACGTTCGACAATGCGTCTCTATCTTCGGGGCGTTTGGCGATCGGCTTGCAAAAAAGATGAGGCTGCAACAATCCGCCTGCAACCTCATCGAGCGTTATGTAAAGATGGTGAAGTGTGATAGTCGCATATAGATTGTCGTATCGATCGAGTGCAGCTACGGCCTCTTTGGTCGTGATATGTTCCATCACGATCGTCAGATCCGGAAAATTTTTGGCCAACATCTCGTAGATTGGAATGAACTCGGCTTCGCGATCCATCACAAAGCCTCCGGTCTCGCCATGCACGCAAAGAGGAATTTTCAGATCGCTCATCACGCCAAGTACGGGAGAGAGCTCCTCTATATCGAACCCTTTCACGCCACCTTCCGAATTTGTCGTAATACCTGCAGGATAGAGCTTGATCGCAAGGATCTCATCTTTTACCGAGTGTAGAAATTCCGGTGTATAGTCCGATCTGAAAAAGAGTGTCATATATGGCACGAAGCGCTCATCGCCCTGTGCTTTCAAAATACGCTTGCGGTATGATCGCACATCCTCTCTGGATGTTACCGGAGGCACCAGGTTTGGCATCACCATTCCGCCCGCAAACGTTTCTGCGCTCAACGGCGCGACAATATCGAGCATTCTGCCGTCACGAAGATGTAGATGCATATCGAGAGGAGAGTCGATGGAAATCACCATTTTTCATCCTTTTTTAGTGTATTATACCGCCATTATTATTTCACAGCACAAAAACAGGATACCAAATGCACGAAATAGTCAACTGGATAGTAGAAACTGTCGGGGCGATGGGATATGCGGGAATTTTCATCATGATGTTTCTTGAAAGCTCGTTTTTCCCGTTCCCCAGCGAAGTGGCGATGATCCCCGCCGGTTACCTGGCTAGCAAGGGGGAGATGAGTCTTCTACTGGCATTTCTCGCCGGCGCGGGGGGCTCTTTGGCCGGAGCACTCTTCAATTACGCACTTGGACACAAGCTTGGTCGCCCTTTTCTCATCAAATATGGAAAATATCTGCTCATCAAGCCTGAAACGATCGAGAAGGTAGAAAATTTTTTTGAAAAATATGGGCCGCCCAGCACATTCTGGGGACGACTCCTTCCAGGCATCAGACAGTACATTTCCCTGCCGGCAGGCATAGGCAGAATGCCGCTGATTAGCTTCAGCTTCTACACGTTTCTAGGCGCCGGCATCTGGAGTGGAGTGCTTCTGGCACTGGGGTATATTTTTGGTGAGCATGAAGAGCAGATTCAAAGCGTTCTGCACTATCTTATTGGTGGAATCATAGTATTGGTGACAGGAGTGTTCTACTTTTATCGCAAAAAGAACCAAAAGGTCGAAGAGGAGTTCATAGAGGATATCTCCAAAAACTCCCGATAAGGCGTTTCATAAGGACACGAAAGAGAAAAAACTTAGATAGCCTCTTCGTCCTCTTCGCCCGTGCGTATGCGAATAACTCTCTCTATATCTGTGACAAATATCTTTCCGTCACCGATTTTACCCGTGCGTGCGGATTCGACGATCGCCTGTACGGCATTTTCGACATCTTTTTGGGAGACTACGACTTCTATCTTGATTTTCGGAATGAAATCCACGACATATTCGGCACCGCGATATAGTTCTGTATGTCCCGCCTGACGGCCATAACCTTTCACTTCACTCACCGTCATTCCAGTGATTCCGGCTTCTGCCAGCGCCTCTTTGACATCTTCGAGCTTGAAAGGCTTGATGATCGCTTCTATTTTTTTCATTTCATTGGCTCCTTGTTATATGGCACGTTTAAATTCCGGATACGCCTCGAGGCCGCACTCTTCGAGATCGAGGCCCTCCATCTGCTCATCGTCACCTGCACGGAAGTGTACGGTTTTATCGATCAAAAACAGTGTGACATATGATACCACAAAGGCAAAAACCCCCACAACGACAACACCCTTGATCTGAGTCATCAGTGAGATATCTTTTGCAAACAGCCCCACTGCGATCGTCCCCCAGATCCCATTAACCAGATGCACAGAGAGAGCGCCCACCGGGTCGTCCAGCCGGAGCTTGTCGAAAAATGGAACTGCGAACGCGACGAGCGCACCACCAACAGCTCCAATCAGAATCGGAGTATAGATATCGAACAGATCGGCACCAGCCGTAATCGCCACCAATCCACCAAGCGCACCGTTCAAGATCATCGTTATATCGAATTTTTTATATTGGATATATACGATAGTGGCTGCCATGATAGCCCCTGCAAGTCCGGCCGTATTTGTGTTCATTATAGTCAGAGCGACCGTATCCGCACTCTCTTTGGATGAAATGGATCCTACCGAGCCGCCGTTGAATCCAAACCATCCCACCCATAAAATCAGTGCCCCCAGGGTCACGAGAGGGATATTGGACGCAGGGATGACACGCACCCTGTTGCCAACATAGCGCCCTTTTCTGGGGCCTATGATCATAATAGCGGCCAAAAGCGCCCATCCGCCAGTGGAGTGGATGACCGTAGATCCTGCCAGATCGCGCATGGAGCTAATATCCAAAAATGTTCCATTGAGCATATTGGCTCCCCATGTCCAGTTCACGATAACCGGATAGATCACGGCTGCCATAACTGCAGCGAACAAAATCAACGGTATGATACGGGTTCTTTCGCTAACGCCCCCGCTCATGATATTGACCGTTTTTCCGACAAATGCCATCTGAAACAAAAATGCGGCCCATTTGCTGACACTCTCGTTTTCCCATGAGCCGAATGCCAACTTATAGCCTATAAGCAAAAAAGCCATCGATGCGACAGCGTAGATCATCGTATTTACAGTCAAGACCGCACTTACGTTTTTGGTCCGCACGATGCCCGCTTCGAGCATCGCGAAACCCGGCACCATCAAAATGATGAGAATCGTCGAAAAGAGCAGAAAGAAGGTATCTAACACATAAGACAAATCGTGCGCATTCATGTGTATCCCCTTGAAGATAAAGTCTGGGCACACATTATAATTAATCTCGTAGATTCGATATGATTAAATTTTAGGCAATATTCAGATAAGGATTCGCTCACCCTAATATCTCCATGATTTTGGAAAAAGTATCGAAAAATTCTAATCTCCGCATCAGCGATTAATGAGCTTCATCGCTTTTTCGGCCGGTAGTGCATGGCTGAAAATGTATCCCTGGTAGCAATCGCATCCACACTCTTTCAAAAATTCCAAAACCTTGTGATCATCCACTCCGACTGCAATACTGGTCATCTTGAAAATCTTGGTCATCTCTACAATCAGCCGCACGATCTCTTTATTGTTCGCATCGAAAAGTTCCGACACGAAGCTTTTGTCGATTTTCAACGTGTCCACCGGCAATCTTTTCAAATAGTTGATGGAAGAGTATCCCGTTCCGAAGTCGTCGATACTGAACTGGATGCCAAGAGACCTAAAATGGTTGATAATATCGATCGAATACTCGATATTTTGCATCAGTGCATCTTCGACTACTTCAAATTCGAGCCGTTTCGGATCGACGCCGCTCTTTTTGATCATATGGCTTATCCGCTCGGTAAAATCGGGCCGCCAGAATTGTTCCGTAGAAATGTTCACCGAAATTTTACCCTCGAATCCTCCCGGCACACCCTCCCACGCAAGTAGATCCTGACACACTTTCATTATCGTATAGTTTGTCAATTCGTCATCGAGCCTGTTGGAGAATGTTACATGTAAAAAATCTTCAGGCTCCAATAGACCTTTTTGAGGATGATTCCACCGAATCAACGCCTCAAATCCGCGGATCTTGTCATTTTCGATCCAGACCTGGGGCTGATAATATATCTGCAGCTCTTCTCTTTTTATGGCCTGAGTCAATTCATCTCTCAACGCAAGGAACTGACGCGATTCCAAATCGAGCTGGTCATCGAAAAAACGATGCTGATTTCTTCCGTTTTTCTTCGCATGATACATGGCGACATCCGCATCCATCATCACTTCATCGGCGCTCTTTTCTTTGTCAGGAAATATTTTGACACCGATACTGAAGCTCACCTCTATTCGTTGTCCATCAACCTCCATGGGTTTTTGAAAACACGATCGGATCTTTTCGAGCAGAATCGAAACCTTTTCGATAGCCTTGGATTTGTCACTATCCAGATGGACGGAAATGAAAGCGAATTCGTCTCCGGCAATCCGGGCTACGATATCGCTCTCTCTTGCCAAAGACTCTAGCCTCGTTGCAGTTTCTGCCAAAACCAAATCTCCGACATGATGGCCATAATTATCGTTTATCTGTTTGAAATTATCCAGATCGAAGAATAAAAAAGCGCTGTATATTCCGCTCTCTTTGCCGTCACGATATACCCTTTCGAGCTCCTCCAGAAGCTTCTGCCTATTGAGAAGGCCGGTCAAAGGATCGTGCTGCGCCCGATATTCCGCATGTTTTTGAGCCTCTTTCAGCTCCGTGGTATCGAAAAAATGGGCCACGTAATGAGAGGTGTGGCTTTTGTGGTCTTTCACGGCGCTGATCGAAAGAAGCTCGGGATAGATTTCTCCGTTTTTCCGCTTGTTGAAAATCTCCCCTTTCCAATAACCATGCTTTCGAATATCACTCCACATCTCGCTGTAAAACTCCCGATCGTGAATACCGGATTTCAACACGCTGGGACTCTTCCCGATCACTTCGGAAGGTTCATACCCCGTAATGTGGCTAAAGGCCTTGTTAACCTTTACTATACGGCCCATTTCATCGGTAATGGTTATGGCTTCTTGAGTATCGAACGCGTATGCCATCAAAGAGAGCTCCCGCTTCATGGCCTCTTCCTTCTTGCGCATGGCTATACTCTCGAATACATAACCGATCGTATCGACGATACGCCCCAGCATATCAATCACTTCGGCATCGAACATATTCTGCGAGGATGTGCCCACGACCAAAACACAGCTCTCATCTTCTTGGCGAGGAATAGGGAAAATCCCGAACGCTTCGGTATTTTTATAGATCGGCGAGGGATCGTTTCCGCTCACAACGATTTCGTATTGGCCTGTTTCTACCGCTCGTGCAATTTCGTGTTTTAGCTGTATAGGTTTTCCATCTTTTTCATTCAACTCTTTTTCGATCAACGCCCGCGAGGTATTCTCAGTATGAACTACTTCGATTTTTCCATCCGCACATCGACCTATCCACACCTGATTAAACCTTCCTGTCTGGTATAAAATCGCGCAGACAGCCTGCCATATCGCTCTCTTTTCGCGGGTATAGATCAGCATCGAGAGCACTTCGGAAAAAGCTTTGTAGAGTTTACGACTCTCTTTGGCCGACTCTGCCTCTCTTTCATAGGCATCGAGCATCCGCGTAAACAGCAATATCATCCCATACATTGCAAGAAGCGTCATGATCCACAGCACGGATGCTATGATAAGTTCTCTATCGGCTTCGGCTTTCAATCTTCTTTTCATCTCTTTCAGGCGAAAAAGAATCTTCTCGTCGGCCCGAAAGAGACGGTCGATGTAATCGGTGGAGAGCTTCCACCAGCTTTTGATATCGATAACATCGAAAGCTTTCTCATAAACGATCTTTTCTCGGATATTTCGATACCTCTCCTCCAGTGTCCCGGGAATCGATTGGATATACGCATTCAAAACCGGGACGCTCGATTCGTTTTTGATTGTTTTATAGAGTGATTCGGCTTCCGCTTCGAGCCGATAAAGAAGCTTCTCCAAACGAGGAGAGAGGTTTTTACTAAAAAGCGCCCGGGAAACGAGGGCACGCTGCTGGCCACTGTTTTCCGAAAGCTTCAAAAGGTTTGCGTAACCGTTGACGAGATAGAAAAAGTCCTCATTGATAAAAGTCGATTTCAACATACCGGTGCTTTCGATCAGCTCGCTTACCAATCCTCCATACCGCCGAAGGATGTCGTACATCGAAACCGAGCCGGCGTCGATCTTTTCCCGAAACGCCTCCAGCTTCGAATAATCGAGCAGAATTTTTTTGATCCGGTCGTTCTTAAAAAATCTCTGCTCCCGATCGACAAGCGACGCAAAATGCTGAAACGCTCTGGCCGTCAAACTCCTCTGTTTTTCGAGCTCTTTTTTGAAAAACCCGTTTGAATCTGTCGCAGCGATACTCAACCCTCTCTCCTTCTGTAACTCTTCTATCAAGGATGAGGCACTTTCGACATAAGAGGAGACCGTATCGAGATACACGACATTGTGATAGAGACGGAATTTATCCCGAACGTAGCCAAACGAGAAATAGAGCATACCGACTGCCGGGATGAGAAACAGTATTAAAAGTTTGTATTTGATATTTCCGATCGGCATAAAATAGACTCTCTTTAAATTTTTACTATCTATTTTAACGAAATAGTCTTACATTTGTATTTGTGTATGCAAGCTGCAAAAAACTTTTGCATATCCGACCGTCGCCAAGGGTCTCGTCAAAGTCATTGCCCAATTTACCTGCATATTAGATATTTTTCGATAAAATCTTTCATTATTCGATTTGCCGAAAGTAAAAGGTTTTGAATGTCAGATCTATTTAAAGAGAACGAAGATATCCAGGAAATTTCTATCGAAGAGAGTATCAAAGGAAGTTACCTCGACTACTCGATGAGCGTTATTATCGGTCGTGCTCTTCCGGATGCCAGAGATGGGCTAAAGCCCGTCCACCGCCGAATTCTTTTTGCGATGCACGAACTGGGACTCACTTCACGCGCGGCCTACAAGAAATCCGCGCGTATAGTCGGTGATGTTATCGGTAAGTACCACCCTCACGGCGATACAGCCGTTTATGACGCGCTGGTACGCATGGCACAGGATTTTTCGATGCGCATTCCTCTTGTGGATGGACAGGGTAACTTCGGCTCCATCGATGGAGACAATCCAGCCGCGATGCGTTATACAGAAGCTCGCATGACACGCCTGGCCGAAGAGTTGCTGCGGGATATAGAAAAAGATACCGTGGACTTCATTCCCAACTACGACGATACGATGAGAGAGCCCGATGTGCTCCCCAGCAGGGTTCCAAATCTGCTTCTGAACGGATCCAACGGTATCGCCGTAGGTATGGCGACCAATATCCCCCCTCACCGCCTAGACGAACTGATCGATGCACTCTTGGAGCTCATAGACAATCCTTCGGCCGAAATAGAAGATCTGCTCGCGCACGTAAAAGGCCCCGACTTTCCCACAGGCGGGATTATATTTGGGCGCAAAGGGATCATGGAAGCCTACAAAACCGGCAGAGGGCGCATAAAGGTACGCGCCAAAATCCATATTGAAAAAAAAGGGCAACGCGAAGTTATCGTCATCGACGAACTTCCCTACCAGGTAAACAAATCGAAACTGATCGAAAATATCGCCCATCTGGCCAAAGACAAAGCGATCGAGGGCATCAGTGAAGTACGCGACGAATCGGATCGCGAAGGAATACGGGTAGTCATCGAACTCAAAAAAGACACGATGAGCGAGATCGTTTTGAACAATCTTTACAAATCGACCCAGATGCAGACGACATTCGGCATCATTCTGCTGGCCATCCAGAACAAAGAGCCCAAAGTGTTCACACTGATGGAACTGCTGAATCTTTTCATCCAGCATCGCAAAACCGTCATTATCCGCCGCACGATCTTCGAACTCGAAAAGGCGAAGGCTCGCGCTCATATTCTCGAAGGTTTGCGTATCGCGCTCGACAATATCGACGAAATCGTCGCACTCATCAGAGCCAGCGCCGACGCCAACGAGGCGAGATCGGGACTGATGGAGCGCTTTAGCCTCAGCGAAAAGCAGGCGCAGGCGATCTTGGATATGCGCCTTCAGCGCCTTACGGGGCTCGAGCGGGACAAAATCGAAAAAGAGTATCAAGAGCTCATGGCCGAAATCGAGCGGCTCGGCAGTATCTTGAAAAGCGAAGATCTTTTGAGCCAGATCATCAAAGAAGAGCTTCTCGAAATCAAGGAAAATTTCTCCACCCCAAGGCTCACGGAGATCGTGGACGATTACGAAGATATCGACATAGAAGACCTGATACCGAACGAATCCATGGTGGTCACGATCACGCACCGCGGATATATCAAACGCGTGCCTGTAAAGCAGTACGAAAAACAGCATCGTGGCGGCAAGGGCAAAACGGCCGTCACGACTCACGAAGACGACTTCATCGAAAATTTCTTCACCGCCAATACGCACGATACGCTTATGTTCGTAACGGATCGCGGTCAGCTGTACTGGCTCAAGGTGTACAAGATTCCAGAAGGCAGCCGGACGGCCAAAGGAAAAGCGGTGGTGAACCTGATCCAGCTGCAACCCGATGAGAATATCATGGCGATCATTCCCACCACAGATTTCGATGAAAACAAATCGCTTGCTTTCTTTACGCAAAACGGAATCGTTAAGCGGACCAATCTTAGCGAATTCAAAAATATCCGCTCAGTTGGCGTACGCGCCATTACGCTCGACGAAGAGGATGAGCTAGTCACAGCCAAGATCGTACTTCCTGAAACGCAGTGGCTTTTCGTATTGACCAAAAAGGGAATGTGCATTCGCTTCCCGGTCTCCGACGCCAGAGAGATAGGTCGCACAGCACGGGGTGTAACGGCGATACGATTCAAAATCGAAGGGGATCGCGTAGTTGGCGCTACGACGATCCGCGACGAGAAACAGGAGCTTCTTACGGTCGCTGAAAAAGGTATCGGCAAACGGACCGAAGCGGGTGAATATCGCCTGCAAAGCCGTGGAGGCAAGGGCGTTGTGGCAATGAAGCTGACGCCACGCACAGGTGATGCGGTAGGTGTGGTCATAGTGGATATACACAAAGACCTGATGGTACTCACACAAAAAGGGAAGATGATCCGTGTCGATATGCAGAGCATTCGCAAAGCCGGCCGGAACACCAGTGGCGTGAAGATCGTGTCCCTCGATGCCGACGATCGCGTCAACTCTATCGCGAGCTGCCCCAAAGAGAAAGCCGAAGAGGAGCTTTTGGAAGGCGAAGATCTCTAAACCGGTATCTTGATTGCAGGCAGCTCCATGATCTGACCGGAAGTGGTCGCACCGAAAGTTCAAAATATCCGTTTTGGCAAGGAACGGATATTGCTTTCATTGTTTTCTTTGGAGACCCCTTTTAGGTCACCCTCAAATCTTGATAGGAGAAACTTATGAAAATATGGCCACTACTCGTTACGGTATTTGCATCGGCAGTGCTGATGGCGGAAACCTGCCCTACTCCAAAGGTCGAAAAGAGCATTCAGAGAAAAACTGCAAAACCGAAAACTCCTGCAATGCCCGCAATTATGGAACCCAAAAGTATCGATAGCGAAAATGCCCAATGCACGCTTTCGATGCGCAACAAAGTACATTTTCAGGTCGTAGGACAGGGTGTCGCGCCCGTCAACACCATCTCTCCGGCACAGGCGATGGCGCTGGCTAAGCGAGCTGCAATCGCCGATGCCTATCGACAACTCGGCGAAAAGATCTGCGGCGTACGCATAGAGGGGCGTGATCTTGTGCGAAATATGATGATAAGCCGCTCTACCGTCCGCACCCAGATCAATGCGATCATCCGAAATGCCAAAATTCTCGATACCAGATTCAAAAACGGTCTTTACGAAGTGGAGATGGAAGTGACTATCGACGGCAAAAGATGGTACGACCGCCTTTCGCGCTGATTGCGCTTTTTGCTTCGCTGCCGGTATTTGCCGGCGATTTTTATCTCTCCTATCATCTTGTTGCACGAGACCATGCGGTAGCTTACGAGAAGTTATCCATAAGCGCTGCCATGACCACCTTTTCCGGCCATTTTATAGAAATCTGCCGTTTTCCTTCGCCACAAACACGCTTTCAAACATTTGCGAAAAACCATAGAAAAGATCTTCTCGAGTGCTTGCAAAAAAGCGCTATTTGGCTTCGATCCTATGAAACATATACAAACCTTCTGCGACAGCGCGATACAGTCTCGCTTCGCATACCGCCAACGAGGCTGAAAGTGGATTTTAACGAGGGGTTCGTTATCATCAAAAGAGATTTGGAAAGAGGGGGAGATTGAACGGAATGAAAATAGCTATCGTCGAAGACGACATCAATATGAGAAAATCGCTTGAAATCGCTCTCGGTGATTACGAAGAGTTCGAGGTGATCACTTTCAGAAATGCAAAAGAGGCCCTCAAAAAAATCGACGAAAGCTACGAGCTGGTAATCTCCGATATCACGATGCCAGGCATGGACGGCATCGAGTTTCTGGAAAAACTGGGTGGAAAATACGATGCCATCATCATCACCGGCAACGCTACGCTTGGACGAGCCATCGAATCCATCCGCCTGGGAGTACGTGACTTTCTGACCAAACCATTCGAGGTGGAGACGCTCGTCGAGGCGATAAGACGGGCAAAAAAAGCGCGCGCCCGGCTCACAAAAGCTGAACCAACCGCTGAAATCAAAAAATACAACGCTGGCGAAGAGCTGTTTTATGGCACTTCCGAAGCGCTTCAAAAATCTCTTTATCTGGTCAAAAAGGCCGCTCGCAGCGATGCTGCTATACTGCTTCTGGGCGAAAGCGGTGTCGGGAAGGAGTTGTTCGCCAAGACTATTCATGCCCATTCCCCAAGAAGAGATAAACCTTTTATCGCCTTGAATATGGCGGCAATTCCGGAAAATTTGATAGAGAGCGAGCTTTTCGGTTTCGAAAAAGGGGCGTTTACCGATGCGCTCGAGACAAAAATAGGAACATTCGAAGCGGCCAATGGAGGCACGCTTTTTTTGGACGAAATCGCCGAAATGCCCTACCACCTGCAAGCGAAGCTTCTACGCGCCCTACAGGAGAAGATCATCAATCGGCTGGGCGCCACGAAAGGAGTACCGATCGACGTACGCATCGTAGCCGCGACCAATGCAGATATCCAGACAAAAATAAGAGAGCAGATGTTCAGAGAGGATCTATATTACCGTATCGCTACCATTCCCATACGTATCCCGCCCTTGAGAGAGCGCAGAGACGAAATATTACCTATCGCGGAAAAAAAACTCGAAGAGGTAACCAAGAAATATGGCTTCGGGCCGAAGAATTTCAGCCAGGAAGCCATCGAACGTCTAATGAGATACGACTGGCCCGGCAATATCCGAGAACTGATCGCGGTGGTAGAGCGTGCAGCCATTCTTTCAGATAGCGATATCATCACAGAGGAGGATCTTTTTTTGGATGCGAGAATATAGGGTGCCTCTAACCAAAAATTGGCTATAATCGCGTAATTTTGCAAAGAGGTGGAGAATATGCGTAGATACAACGTAGCAGTCGTAGGCGCTACCGGCGCCGTGGGAGAAGAGATGCTCAGAGTGATGGAAGAGTTCGATTTTCCGGTAGCGAAGCTCGTCCCTATGGCCAGCGCACGCAGTGCGGGCGGATATGTCACATACAAAGACGAAGAGATTTCGGTCAAAGAGTTGACGGAGACGATTTTTGAAACGGAAGAGATCGATATCGCCCTTTTCAGTGCAGGCGGATCGGTTTCTGCCCATTTCGCACCCTTTGCCGCAGAAGCCGGCGCGGTCGTCATCGACAACACAAGTCACTTCCGAATGGATCCGGAGGTGCCGCTGGTGGTGCCGGAAGTCAATCCCCAGGATATCTCGAGATGGAGAGAAAAAGGGATCATAGCAAATCCCAACTGCTCTACGATCCAGATGGTGCAGGCCCTCAAGCCTCTGCAAGACAATTACGGTATCGAACGCGTAGATGTAAGTACGTATCAGGCAACATCCGGTGCAGGCAAAAGCGCTATGCAAGAGCTTGTAAACCAGATGCAGGCGTTCTTCGCCTTCAAACTCGACGAGAGCCCAAAAGAGCGTTTTGTGCATCAGATAGCGCTGAATGTAATTCCACAAATTGACCTATTCACCGAAAACGGCTTCACCAAAGAAGAGATGAAAATGGTAAACGAAACCAACAAGATCATGCATGACACGATCGAAGTGGCGGCCACTTGCGTGCGCGTTCCCACTCTTCGGGGCCATGCCGAAAGCGTTACGGTCACGTGCAAAAAAGATGTAGATGCCGACGCTGCGCGCGAAACTATCGCAAAAGGCGAAAATATAGTCATATTGGACGATCCCGCACACAACATATACCCGATGCCCGCGCTCTGCGTGGACAGAAACGAGACTTTCGTCGGGCGTATCCGCCGTGATATATACCGATCGAACATACTTCACATGTTCGTCGTAGCCGACAACCTGCGCGTCGGCGCAGCGACCAATGCCGTGCGTATAGCGCTAAAATGGATCGAGATGGAATCAGAATGAATATAATTGAAAAAATCTTCGAATCTACCCTGTGGAATGGCAGGCTTTTTGTCATTCTGGCCGTCGTTTTCAGCATGGTCGGCGCTATCGCACTTTTTGTCGTGGCCAGCACGGATATCTGGCATATCGCCATCAAGACATTCGATATATATTTCAGCCACACCCATCCGGAACACTTTCATGAAGAGCTGGTGGGAGTCATTATCGGCGCCGTGGATCTTTATCTCATGGCGATAGTGATGCTGATTTTCAGCTTTGGAATCTATGAGCTGTTCATATCCGAAATAGACCCGGCCAAACATAAAGGAACGGACTCGAAAATTCTTCAGATCCACACACTAGACGAGCTCAAAGATAAATTGGCCAAAGTGATCGTAATGGTTCTAGTGGTGAGCTTTTTCAAAAAAGCGCTTTATACCAACTATAGCTCGCCTCTGGAGATGCTCTATTTCGCAATTGCGATATTGGCTCTTTCTATAGGCCTCTATTTTCTGCACAAAGGAGGCAACCACTAATGATTTTTATCGATGCATGTTTCAACAAACCCACTCCATATACCCCCGTCTGGATGATGCGCCAGGCAGGCAGATATCTGCCGGAATATATGGCGGTTAGGCAGAAGGCCGGAGACTTTCTCACACTTTGCAAAAACCCCGAGATGGCGGCGGAAGTTACGCTACAGCCTGTAGATATAGTCGGAGTAGATGCCGCTATTTTATTTAGCGACATTCTCGTAATTCCTTTGGAAATGGGGATGCACCTGACATTCGAAAAGGGTGAAGGGCCGGTATTCAGCGATCCGATCCGCACGATGGAAGATATAAAACGCCTCGATCCCGATGCCCACGAACGCCTCACATATGTCTATGACACGATCAGAATCGTTCGCAAGCGACTATCCGAAGACAAGGCCCTGATCGGTTTTACCGGCGCACCATGGACGCTCATCACATACATGATCGAAGGAAGAGGCACAAAAACCTACAACATCGTAAAAAAGCTCGTCTATACCCAGCCCGAATTGGTTCACGCCCTGCTCAGGGAAGTGACGGAAGTGGTGAAGCTGTATCTCGAAAAACAGATCGAATCGGGCGTAGATGCCGTGCAGATATTCGACAGTTGGGCCGCAGCCTTGGAAAAGACGAAATATTTCGAATTCAGCTGGAACTATATGAAAGAGATCGCGGCTTATATCAAGGG
>Ga0256842_1001941_pt1 | contig 15649 bp, 10 predicted proteins | sample 4559240metaG_FD_185973 | JGI IMG/M metagenome (GOLD analysis project Ga0256842, IMG submission 185973) | Hydrothermal vent microbial communities from Guaymas Basin, Mexico - 4559-240 | ecosystem: Environmental > Aquatic > Marine > Hydrothermal vents | place: Mexico: Guaymas Basin | collected...
TTTAAAAAGAATGTAGGAAGTTGAATTGATAAATTGTTTAATAATGCAGATACTGAAGAATGGATTAGAAAGTTTTTATAAGTAAAGAGCGTTTTTTTGATAATTCTAGAATTAATTTTATGAGAAGTAAAATCGGCTTTATAATAGTAATAGAAGTGAAGGATTTGAACAATTTGTCCCATTAAGAAACCAATCATTAATCCATTCTCTCCATAGCTCCACAATCCTAAAATGATAAAAAAGAAGTTGGCTATTAGACTTCTAATAATCATATTTGAAGACATTATTTTATAGTCACTTTTTATATTGGCATAAATATTTAATGCCTCAATAAGTGCTGCATTTAATACCGCTAAACCCAAAATATAGTACCAATTCGAAAAGCTAGGATAATAAAGACTAAACAGAATAGAAACAATACTAATAAAAGCAGAAAAGAATAGACTTACAACAACTGTAGTTTTAAATACATAAATGGTTTTGGCTGTGTTTTTTGTGATAAATAAAGCTAAATGGTATCTGCCTGATGCAATAACAGTAAGAACTCCGAGTATGCTTAAATAAAATCCATAAAATCCAAAATCTTTAGGGGAATATATTCTAGATAAAATTGGCGTTAGTACTATGGGAATGGCTTGGGCTATTACTGTTCCTGAAACTAAAGTGGAAACATTTTTAATAAAATCAGATTTAAAATATTTTTTTAACATCTTATTTTAAATCCTCCCAATACCAATCGATAGCTTCTTTTAATCCATTTTGTAATGAGTACTTCGGTTGGTAGTTTAGTAATTCTTTTGCTTTATCGATAGATGCTAAAGAATGAGGAATATCTCCTTTGCGTTCAGGACCATAAAAGTTCTCAATTTGAGAAATTTCAGAATCATATTGCGATAAATTTTGTTTTAAATATGCTAATAACTCATTCAGAGTACTACTTTCTCCAAAAGCAGTATTGAAAATCTCGTTTAAAGCATTGTCGTTTTCTGTGGTTGCCGCTAATTCATTCATTAGGATTACATTTTTTATGTATGTAAAATCTCTTGAATGAGAACCATCTCCGTTAATCGTAGGTGACTGATGGTTGATAAGTTGCTTAATAAATAATGGAATAGCTGCTGCATAAGCACCTTCGGGATCTTGATTTTTACCAAAAACGTTAAAGTATCTCAATCCAATGGTTTTTATATCGTATAAATCAGAAAAATTCTTAGCATATAATTCATCAACAAACTTTGTAATAGCATATGGTGAAAGGGGAGAACCTATTTCAGATTCAACTTTGGGTAATTTTGTACTATCTCCATAAGTAGAAGAACTAGCGGCAAAAATAAAGCGTTTAACTTTTTCCTCTTTGGCTGCAAAAAGCATTTTTACAAAGCCTCCAATATTAATATCGGTAGCTGTCATGGGGTCTTCGATACTCCTGGGTACAGAACCTAATGCCGCCTGGTGAAAAACGTAATCTATGTTTTTAACTGCTGTTCTACAAGTGTCGTAATTTCTAATATCTCCTTCAATTAATACAAAATTAGGATTCGACAAGAAAGTGGCTATATTTTTTTTTCGTCCTGTAATAAAGTTATCTAAACAAACAACTTTATTGTTCTGATTTAAAAAATACTCTACCAAATTTGAACCAATAAATCCAGCGCCACCAGTTATTAATATGTTTGAATTTTCTAACAAATTATTTCTTTAAGAATGGATGAAATTCAATTTCTTTTTTTGCAAAAGGGTGATAATCACCTTTTAAACCTATTGGTTTAGCATTTCTAATATCGTGTACAATTTGTATGCTTTGTCGTGCATCTTTAAGACCAAAGCCATTTCCTTTTAATATTTCTTCGTAGCTTCGGGTGTGTAAATCTGTAAATCCTCCAGAAAACTCAATTTCTTTACCTTCCATTTTAATAGAACGATAAGTTCTCATTCCTGTAGCTTTAATTTCGTCGGGGATTGCATTATAATCGACGCTGAGGTACCAACGAACTCTAGCACGCTCAAATTCTAAATATCCAGATGCTCTTTTGGGTTCGTATACGTGGACGGTATTTTCTTTAACATCGCCAAAAATCCAAGATAACATATCGTAAAAATGGACTCCAATATTAGTAGCAATTCCTCCAGATTTAGATGCATCACCTTTCCATGAAGCAAAATACCAATGCCCTCTAGAAGTGATATATGTTAAATCTAAATCGTATATTTTATCTTTAGGTCCTTCGTCAACTTGTTTTTTTAGAGCAATGATAGAATCGTGTAGGCGTAATTGTAAAATATTATACAGATGATGACCTGTTTCTTTTTCGACTTCTTCAAGAGCATCTAGATTCCATGGGTTGAGTACTAATGGTTTTTCGCAAATGGCATCTGCTCCATGTCTTAACGCAAATCTAATATGAGAGTCGTGTAAGTAATTTGGGGTACAGATACTAACATAATCAATTTTTTGATTTGTTCTTTTTAATTTATCTACATGACGTTCGAAGCGTTCAAATTCTGTAAAGAAATCAGCATTTGGGAAATGACTGTCGATAACTCCAACACTATCATTTTTATCTAAGGCTGAAATGAGATGGTTTCCTGTAGCCGAAATCGCTTGTAAGTGTCTGATAGCGATATAACCGCCGAGCCCAATAATGGCAAAATTTTTCATCTATAAATAATTTAATTCTAATATGTAAAAATAATATTTTTATTCTTAAATCTAAGGAATTTTTAATAAAAGAAAACCAAGCCTAATAAGATAGACTTGGTTGATTTTCTATGGATTCTAAACTGGTTTTACTTAGCGTAATTTACTGCTCTTGTTTCTCTAATTACAGTAACTTTTACTTGACCTGGATAAGTCATTTCATCTTGAATTTTTTTAGCAATATCGAATGATAAAGTTTCAGATTCTTGATCTGATATTTTCTCGCTACCAACAATCACACGTAATTCTCTACCTGCTTGAATAGCGTAAGTTTTTAATACACCAGGATAATCTAAAGCTAGAGCTTCCAAATCTTTGAGCCTTTGTATGTACGATTCGGCAATCTCTCTTCTTGCTCCTGGTCTTGCACCAGAAATAGCATCACAAACTTGAGTTAAAGGAGCGTAAAGCGAAGTCATTTCTACTTCATCATGGTGAGACCCAATCGCATTACACACGTCAGGTTTTTCTTTAAACTTTTCGGCAAGTTTCATCCCTAAAATTGCGTGTGGTAATTCTTCCCCGTCTTCGGCCACTTTCCCAATATCATGAAGTAAACCTGCTCGTTTGGCAACTTTAGGGTTTAAGCCTAATTCCGATGCCATAATAGCACAAAGATTGGCTGTTTCTCTAGAATGTTGTAATAAATTTTGTCCATAAGATGAACGGTATTTCATTCGTCCGACCAATTTAATTATTTCGGAGTGCATACCATGTATTCCTAAGTCAACAGCAGTTCTTTTTCCCGTTTCGATAATTTCCTCATCAATTTGTTTACGAGTTTTGTTTACAACTTCTTCGATTCTTGCAGGGTGAATTCTACCATCGGTAACTAATTGATGTAGAGATAATCTGGCGACCTCTCTACGTACGGGGTCGAAACCAGAAAGGATAATTGCTTCAGGTGTGTCATCAACAATAATTTCAATTCCTGTGGCAGCTTCTAGGGCTCTAATATTACGACCCTCTCTACCAATAATTCGACCTTTCATTTCGTCGCTATCGATATGGAAAACAGTAACCGAATTTTCGACAGATGCTTCTGTGCCAATTCTTTGAATAGTTTCGATAACAACTTTCTTAGCTTCCTTACTAGCTGTTAATTTTGCATCATCAATAATATCATTAATCAAGCTCATAGCATCGTGCTTTGCTTCATCTTTCAAGGTATTTATCAATTGTTTTTTTGCATCTTCTGCAGATAATCCAGAAATAGTTTCTAATTGTTCAATGTGTTGATTCTGGAGTTTATCTAATTCTTTTTGTTTAGAATCGGCTCTCTTTAATTTTGCTTCTAAATCTTTTTGTAATTGTTCTGTTTGTTTTCTTTTTCTTTGTAAGTCTTCGACTTTCTGATTAAGATTTTGTTCACGATTTTTAATTTTAGCTTCTGCAGATTGTACTTTGCTATTTCTATCATTAATATGTTTTTCGTGTTCCGATTTTAATTGTAGAAATTTTTCTTTGGCTTGTAATATTTTATCTTTTCTAACCACTTCGGCATCGGCGGTAGCATCGTCTATTACATTTTGTGCTTTTTTTGCCAAGGCTTTATTCCATACAAAGTACGAAACGGCAGCGCCAATAATAAAAGCAGCTATTTCTATTGATATACTTATTCCATCCATGAGTTATTATTTAATTGTAATTAATTGTTTTTATATATTTAATTTATAATGTTTACGACACAAAAAAACCCGTATCAAATCTTTAATAATTTTTAGGAAAAATCCTAAATATGATATGAATGGGGCTGCCTAAAAAAGTTTCTGACTTCCACTGTTGACATTCAGAAGAATGATTCTGCAAGCAGAATTGAGGCCTGTCATTAACAACAAGAGCTTATCCCCAAATTGAAAAGTGTTGATTTTTCAAAAATTGGATTAAAGATTCAAATACGGGAGTATTTTTTACTGACTTGCCAAACAAATCAGTTTAATTTTATATTTTAAAGAACGACTACTCTTTGATAAACTGTTCAATATTTCGATTTAGAGTCTTAATATCGTCTACGACTGTTGTTAGTTGAAAGTTATCATCTAAATCAATTACTTTTTTTCCAAACTGTAAGGCAACCATTGCTAGAAGATCCTGGCCGTCTTTATCACTAAAAACTTCTCTATATTTTGCAATCATAGAATTTATATTTTTAGCAGCTTTTCTAATTTTTTCTTCGTCTTTGGCTTCAATTTTTAATGGATAAAACCGCTCGTTAATATTTATACGAATTGTTAATTTTTCACTTTCCATTTCAAATTAATCGTTTAAAAGAGCTATACATTTATCAATCTCCCGCACTAAAGTATTAATCTTTATTTTTGCATTATTCTTCCCTTCAAGCCCTGCTGTTATTTCTTTTGCATTTAATAAAGTTCTGTACTTTAATTCAATATCATCTATTATTAATTCTTTTTCTTTTACTATTGTTTCTAATTGATTATTTCTATCTGTTTGTTTTTCTAACTCAAGTTTATTCTGGCTTAATGCTAGTTTCAAATCTTCAATATTTGAAATTAGGCGCTGAATTTCATCTTGATATAGCTTAAACATAACTTTATAAATCTAATCTGTTAAAACAAAAATAAGTGTTTTTTTTCATTTTATAAAGTTTTCTATTTTATTTTGTGAACAACTAATATTTATTTTCTAGAATCATAAATATTAAATAATCCTTTTTTAATACCTTTAGATTCTAAAAATAATTTAATTAATCGAAGTCTAAAGTCCTGTTTTTAATGAAGTTTTTCATAATTATTTCTATTCTTTTTTCAAATTTTTTGTCTGCTCAGGTTCAATTTCTTGATCCATTAAATATTCCTATGTATTTGTCTGGGAGTTTTGCAGAATTACGATCCAATCATTTTCATTCGGGGATGGATATTAAAACCAATGAAAAGGAGGGCTTAGCCGTTTTTGCTGTTCAAGATGGATGGGTAAGTCGAATAAAAGTTTCTACTTGGGGATTTGGTCATGCAATTTATATCAGTCATCCAAGTGGTTATACTAGTGTTTATGGGCATCTGAGTTCTTATAATAATCTATTTTCTGATTTAGTATTAGCGGAACAATATAAGCGAAAATCGTTTTCGTTCGATAAATATTATAAAAAAGATGAACTGAAAGTTAAGGCTGGTGATACGATTGCGTTTTCTGGTAATACTGGTGGCTCTGGGGGACCTCATTTACATTTCGAAATTAGAGAAACGGCCAGTCAGGAACCCATCAATCCATTACTATTTAATTTTAGTGTGGAAGATACTATTAAACCGATTTTTAAAACTTTAGTTGTATATCAAAATCAAACAAAAGTGAAATTTGTTCCAAGAAAAATAAAGGGGGATTTTTTTATTAATGATACTATATTAGTTTACGATGGTTTTGAGTTGGGAATTGAAACGACAGATAGAGGTAATAATACAAAAAGTAGGTTAGGGGTTAATAGAATAAAATATTTTTTAGATAATCAGTTAATGTATGAATATAAGAATGAGAAGTTCTTGTTTTCACAAAGTAGATACATTAATTCGCATATAGATTATGCTGAATATAAGAAAAATGGTATTAGGGTTCAGAAGTTATTTGTTGACCCTGGTAATCGTCTTAATTGCTATTCGGTATATGGTAAATATCAGCAAATAAAATGTAAACAAAGTAAATCTGTTAGAATTGAGATTTATGATTCTAAAGATAATAAAAGTGTTCTGAAGTTTATTGTAAAACGGATTTGTGATAAGTCAAAACCTAGTTTAACTAATTCATTTGACAATGGAACTTTATTTAGTTATAAAACTGAACATTCTATTAAAACTAAGGATTTTGAAATGTATTTACCTAAAGGTGCTTTGTATTCTGATATTAATTTTTCTTATCAGATTGTCGATGAATCTGATAAAATAGGAGAAAAAGTTTTCCATATTCATAATAAGTTTACGCCTCTTCAAAAATCAATGTCAATTAAGATTAAAAAGCCTAATATTGAATCGAATTTACTTAACAAAGTTGTGATTGTTAAAGTTGAGGGTAAATCAATAAGTGCATTAAGTACCAAGCTCGATGGGGGGTTTTTGACTGCACACAATAGGTATTTTGGTAATTATTCGCTGGCTATCGATACTATTGCTCCTAATGTAGAAATTAAGCAATTAGATTTCGAAGCAAATAATCATAATTTAGTAATTAAAATTTCGGATAATTTATCTGGTATTTCAAGCTATAGAGGAACTATTGATGGTAAATGGATTTTGCTAGAATACGATTATAAATCGAAGCAATTAGTTTATAATATTAATAAATATCTGGAGAAATTAAATATGAATAGAAAATTAATAATTAAAGTTTCCGATTCTGTTGGTAATATGACTAAAGTTGAACAAGCGTTATTTTATTAAAAATTGATTTAATATTTTGAATAGTTCGTGCTTTTTTATGGGTTTAGAAATATAATTGTTACAGCCAGATTCTAGAGCCTTACTTTTGTCAGATTCCGAAGAGTAGGCTGTCTGAGCAATTATAGGTATCGAGCTATCTAGTTGCCTTATCGCTTTTGTGCAGGCAAATCCATCGATATCTGGCATTTGAATATCCATTAATATAAGGTCAATTTTTTTCATCTTAAATACATCAATTGTTTCTTTACCTGTTTTTGTATTTATGATATTATTTTGATTCTTATTAAGTAAGGTTTCCAAGTAAATATAATTCTCTATTTGGTCTTCTGCTATTAAAATTGTTTTGTTATATATCTCTAAATCAAATTGATTAACCAGAATTGTTTTATTTGCTTTTTGAGGTGTAAATTTGATAATTGGAATTGTAAAAGAGAATTTTGATCCTTCATTAATTTTAGATTCTAGTTTAACGATTCCTCCGTGCAACTCTACTAATGATTTTATAATAGATAAGCCCAAACCTGTCCCTTCGTATTGTCGAGTAATCGTTTCGTCAACTTGTCTAAATCTATCGAATACAAATTCTTGGTCGGTTATGTTAATTCCTTTCCCCGTATCTTTTACAAAGAATTCAATAAAAGTTTCTTTAAAATGATATCCGACCTCAATACTCCCCTCATTCGTGAATTTTATGGCATTACTAATAAGGTTAATTAAGATTTGTTTAATTCTTAATTGATCGGCATTGATTGAGATTCCATTTTTCTCAGATACCGAAAGCTTAATTTTTTTATCTTTAATATTGATTTGTTGTTCTTCAATTATTGAAAAAATTAGCGTATCAATATCAAATGGTTTATAAACTAATTTAAAGTCTCCAGATTGTATTTTCGAAATATCTAGAATATCGTTAATAATAGATAAAAGGTGTTTAGAACTTCTGTCTATTATCGATAAAAATTTATATTGATTTTTATCTGTTATTTGATCTAATAGAATTTCTGTAAATCCTAGGATAGAGTTCATAGGTGTCCTAATCTCATGACTCATATTGGATAAGAAAGATGATTTTAATCTTTCGGATTCATTGGCTTTTTCGATAAGAGAATCTCTTTTGTCCAGAATTTCTTTAATGTCCTTCTGTACAATAATTAACGCATTGTGAACATCTGCGTATGGATTGTTAGATAAATCAATATTTTCCTCCGAAAAATTATAACTTTCGTCCCAAGTTACGCGTCCTAATTTATAATAAATCTCTTGAATTTCGGTAGATCTATCTTTTTCTAGAATATCTATTTTATGATGTAAATCTTCAATCTCAGAAACAAGTTCTTCTTTAGAAAATTCTTTATAATTTTCTCTTGAAAATTTAAGCTTTTCATTTTCTAAATAATTGGGTTGCTCAATATTTGAAAATACTTCATCGAGATGATCGAGGATAAATACTCTTTTTACAAAGTGGGTGTAAGGGAAGAGGCTTCGTGCAATTTTTAATTGAATTTTAAGAAGTGTTGTTAAATTGAAAAAACCACTTGTGATTAATAAATCCTTATTGTTAAGAAACCACTGTAAACCTTGTTTTCGGTATGATAGAGTCATTTCATTAACATTGGAAAAATCTATAAAAAAATGATATTTAGAGTTTTCTAATCCTAATTCTTTTAGAATAATATCAAAACTACTCGTAATTTCGGGCATTGTATCATCTTCTAATATCCCATAAAATCTTCGAATAAAAATATTATCATTAATTAAGTAGGTTTCGTATTTACTACGTTTACTAGAGTGTGTATAAGTCCATTTTTGTCTGGTTATATATTTTTTATTATTAAAAAAGAATTTGTTGTTAATTTCCCAAAAATGATCTTCAATTAATAGATTTGCATTTTGTGATTGGTGGTTGATACTATTAATAATTTGATCGAAAGAATCAAAAATATAAGTATTTTCTAGTTTATTAGATAATAATTTTCCTGTTTTAATAATAGCTTTAAAAATTGGACTGACATTGTAAAAATATATGGTTTCTATATTTTCGATATTATCGTTTACCCAATGAATATATTTGTTTCTGGAAGATACACTCGCATTTTCTAATTCATTATAATTATGAATCAAAAAATATTTTTGATTGCTAAATCTTTCCAAAATAATTTTTTCTGCTTTGCCCCATACTTCGGTAAGGTTTTTTTCGTTAATTATTCCGATAACATCTAGGTGAACAATATTATCGTTATAAATAGTAATATGTGTTGAGTATTTTTTATCAGAAGACGTAATATTCCATTCGGGTTTGGTCTCTGATTTATATATCAGTTTATTATTATTTTGCATCTGAGAATTTTATTATTTTGGGGTTTGTTTTTATGCTTTTTTAGTTTTTCTTTTCTTTTTTAGTTTTTCGAATAGTTTAATAATGAAAGGCATTTTATAGTCTTCATCGTAATAGTTATGGCTGTAATAGCCTCCTCCATATTTGTAATTATAGTTATACTTGTACGAGTAATATCCACTAATGTTTATGTCGTTGATAATAATATTTAAACTAATTTCATTTTTCAAGCTTATTTCATTGATAAACTCAATAACAGAAGTGTTAGAGTAATTCTGACGAATAACGTAAAGGTTAATATCAACAAAAGAAGATAACAATAATGCATCTGTAACTAATGCGACAGGGGGGGTGTCAAGAATGATATAATCGTAATCTTTTTTAAGCTTTTGGATTAATTCTTCCATTTCGGGTAACTCAATCAATTCGGCAGGGTTTGGAGGAATTGCTCCTGCAAGAATTACAGAAAGGTTATTAATTTGAGTTGGTCTGATAATACTGTTGTAATCGTTATCGTGGGTAAGGTATTCGCTTATCCCATTTTCGTTTTCAAAATCAAAATATTTATGAAGTGTAGGCTTACGTAAATCAAGTCCTAAAATAATTGTTTTTTTACCTAAAGCAGCTATTACCGAAGCGGTATTAATGGCTGTAAAGGTTTTGCCTTCGCCACTAATGGTAGAGGTTACTGAAATTACAATAGGACCGTCTTGTTTATGGATGAGTACATATTTTAGATTGGTTCTTAATTTTCTAAACGATTCGGAAATAGAAGAACGTGGATAGTCGAAGACAGCAAGGTCTGAGTTTTTATTATTGTGTCCAATTTCTGCAATTATTGGGATATTTGTTTTTCGCTCAATGTCTTTTCGTTCGTGAATTTTATTATCAAAAAAGTCAATAACTATGATAAACATTAATGGGATAAGTAAAGCAATGATAATTGCAATAATATAATTGAGTTTTATTTTCGGGCTAAGTAGTTTTGCGTTGTCAACACGAGAGTAATCTAGGATTTTATTTTCGGAAGAGATAGATGCTTCGGCTATTCCTGTTTCGGCACGTTTTTGAAGGAGGAAGGTGTAGATTTCGTCGTTTAAAGCAAACTTTCTTTTAATATTTATTAAACGTTTTTCGGTAATTGGGAGCTTACGAATTTCTTTGTCAACTTTACTTATTCTTTGCTCAAGATTTGTTAAAACAATATTCGAAGAATTTAGTGTGCTATTGATGTTCTCTAATATCAAATTTGTTAGATTTTCGATTTGATTGTCATACATATTAATAGCCGGATTCTTATCGGTTGAACCGTACGATATTGAACTTTTCTCCGAGGCTAAAGTATTTAGTTGTACGACAAGCTTATTTAAAGCTTCGTCGTTAATTCCCATAACAGAGGGGGCTATGATATCGCTAGTAATATTCTTGCTTTTTATGTATTTAATTAGGTAGTTGTAATAATTGTTTTTAACAACAAATTCGGCTTTAGAATTTTCTAATTTCTCTAGTTTTTTATATAAACTCTGACCTTCGATACTTAAATCCATTGTTTTATTACTTTCTTTGAAGTCTTGTAAGTTATTCTCCACATTTCTCAAAGAATCGGTAATGTTATCTAATTGCTTATCAATAAATTTTATTGTTTTATGACTAATTTCATTTTTCTCATCTAAATCCATTTGAATATATTCATCGCAGAGTTTATTCAAATAATCAACTTCTTTTTGCACAACTTTACCTGTAGTAGTAAGGTAGAGAATTGAACTTTTTTTGTCGCTTGTTTCAATTTTTATTTTTGATTTATATCGATTTGTAAGTATATTAATGTCATTAATTATAAAGTAATATTCGTTAGTTTTAATAGAATCCATACTAAAACCATTCGAATAAACTGTAAAATTATAGTTCTCTGTGTTTAAACTTTCTCCAAAATTTAAATCTTTATCTATAATATTTCTAGCATCGATATGAATATGAAAAGATTTTGTGTTTTTGAGTGTTAAAAATATTTGTTGGTTTTTTATATTAATTTTATTGGTGTCTATAACAACATAAAATGGAGCTTCTTTATAATTCTCAGGTTCTCGAATTCGACCAATACTAAAGTAAGATATTTGAAAATCTAGTTCCTCAATTGTTCTCCTAGCAAGGGTGTATGAGTTGAGTATCCCAATTTCATTTTCTACATTTTTTCTTCTAATGCGTTTAAACATTCCTAGTTCGTTCAAAATATTATCTACTCCAGAAGTCATAGAATTACTTTTATCTCGAACTAAAATACTGGCTTGTATAGAGTATACAGGATCTGTATATTTATTGATAAAATAGGCCAAAGAAGAAGCCAGAAAAACAGTTAACACAAACCAATACCAATTGGAAAGAATTTTGAAAACAAACTTCTTAATATCAATCGTATCTTCTTGTTCTTGAATAATATTATTGTCGATTTTTAAATCTTTCATTGTCGGCTCATAAAGTTAAGTACTATAATTGTTGTCGTAATGGACGAAAACAATAGTGCAATATTGGGTAAATTTTGTTTAAAAGATTTAAACCTTATTGGTTCGATATAAATAATATCGTTAGGTTTAATATAATATATGTCAGATGCTAAAATATTAACATCGGTAAAGTCGACAGGAATGACTATTTTACCTTTTTTAGTTTCTCTAATAATACTCGTTTTAGTTTTGTTTCCATAAATAGTAACTTCTCCTGCGTTAGCAATAGCCTGAAAAATTGTGAGTTTATCATTGTAATTAGTAAAGGTTCCTGGTCTCGTAACTTCTCCGATAACCGTATATCTGTAATTTAAGAGTTTTACAATAACTGTAACATCGCTAACATAAGCTTTAGCTTTATTTTGTATTTCGTCTTTTGCCTGGTTAATAGTCAGATTATCGATCTTTATTTTACCAATCATAGGCAGTAAGACATAGCCCGAATCGTTAACTGAAAATCCATTTACATATACATTTGCAGCAGAATTCCACATAGAATATGTACGATTATTGCCTTGCTGTCGATTAAATATTTCGGATAGTGGTTTATTGAAAGAATAGAAATTAATATATAAAACATCTCCACTAACAATCTTATGTTCTTCGGTAAAGGACTTATAATAGGTGGTAGAGTCGGTTGATGAATTACGTAGATACAGTATTTTTTTTCTTGAAGTACAAGATGATAAAAGGATTAAATAAACTCCTAAAATTAATATTAATATTTTTTTGATATTCATATACAAAGTTACTTTAGCTACAAAAGTAACAAATTATAGGAATTTATAAACTTTATATTCTGAAATAGTAGGGTTTTCAGACTTATTAGTTTGTATATTAATTTGCTATTTCGGATATAAACATAATACGCACTAAACGGATTTCTTGTTCGGTGAAACCGTCTTCTTCAAATTCGGCTAGAGCATCGTCTATATTTTCGTCATCGACATCCATAAAATAGTCGTATATCTCATCTATTTTTTCTTCATCTATCTCTTCTTCAGTATAGTAGTTGATATCGAGTTTTGTACCCGAATATACGATTGCTTCAAGTTTTTTAATAAGTGCTTCTATCTCAATCCCAAGAGATTTTGCAATTTGATCTAAAGGAACATTTCTGTCAACAGATTTGATAATCTGTAATTTATCACCAGATTTATTGGCTATACTTCTTATTACAAGGTCATCTGGACGTTCAATATTATTATCTTCTACATAATTATTAATTAATTCTAGAAAATCTTTTCCATATCTATCAACTTTACCAGAACCGACGCCCGAAATATTGAGTAATTCTTCTTTTGTGAGTGGATAATGAATAGAAATCTCATCTAAAGAAGTATCTTGAAAAATGACATACGGAGGAATGTCTTTTTGTTTAGCAATTTTTTTTCGTAAGTCTTTAAGTAATGAGACTAGGAGAGGATCTCCTGCTGAATTTATTGATGTATTATTGTATGCTTCTTCTTCACTGTCAGCATAATTAACATGTTTAATTAAAGTAAAATTATAAGGGTTTGTTAAATATTCCTTTCCTTTTTCGGTAAGTCTAATTAATCCATAATTTTCTATTTCTTTATCAACAAGTTTCGATAAAAGGCATTGTCGTAAAACCGAAGTCCAAAATTTAGAATCCTTCTCTTTTCCAGCTCCATAATTCTTTAATTTATCAAGCTTATAAGCTTTTATTTCAGAATTTTCCGAACCGACTAAGACTTCTGCAATAAGTTCTGCTTTAAACTTATCTTTCATTTCCACAATCGTTTCTAAAGCTAAAGTAACATATTTTTTTCCTTCAAATCTTTCTTTTGGATGTAGACAATTATCACAATTTCCACATTCGTCGATTTGCTCACCAAAATAATTTAGCAGAGTGATTCTTCTACAAATAGACGATTCGGCAAATGAAGCGGTTTCTAAAAGGAGCTGTTTGCCTATTTCTTGTTCCGCAACAGGCTTTCCTTGCATAAACTTTTCTAATTTTTGAATATCTTTATATGAGTAAAAAGCAATACATTGACCCTCGCCACCGTCTCTCCCAGCTCGTCCTGTTTCTTGATAGTAGGACTCTAAGCTTTTGGGGATGTCGTAATGAATCACAAATCTAACATCTGGTTTGTCAATTCCCATACCAAAAGCAATAGTTGCCACAATAACTTCAACATCTTCCATTAAGAATTGATCTTGGTGCGATGCTCTTGTTGCTGCATCCATTCCGGCATGGTAGGCTAAAGCATTAATATTATTAACCTGAAGTGTTTCTGCAATTTCTTCGACCTTCTTTCTGCTTAAACAATATATTATTATAGATTTTCTAGGATTATTTTTTATTATTCGGATAATTTCTTTTGTGGCATTAACTTTTGGTCGAATTTCATAATATAAATTTTCTCTATTAAAAGAGGCTTTATAAACATCGGCATCAGTTATGGCTAGATTTTTTTGAATATCGTGCTGTACTTTTAAAGTGGCCGTAGCTGTTAATGCAATAATAGGTACTTGACCAATTTTGTCGGTAGTTTGTCTTATTTTTCGGTATTCAGGTCTAAAATCGTGTCCCCATTCGGAAATACAATGAGCCTCGTCAATCGCAAAGAAAGAAATTTTAAAACTTTTGAAGAACTCTAAATTATCTTCTTTAGTAAGGGTTTCTGGGGCAACATATAGTAATTTTGTTCGTCCCGAAACAACATCGTCTTTAACTCTGGCAGTATCTGCTCTGTTTAAAGATGAGTTTAAAAAATGAGTAATTGAATCATCAGAAGAATAGCCTCTTAGAGCATCAACTTGATTTTTCATTAATGCAATTAAAGGTGATATGACAATAGCTGTACCTTCCTGCATTAATGCTGGAAGTTGGTAACAAAGAGATTTTCCTCCACCAGTAGGCATTAACACAAAAGTATTTTTCCCATTTAAAATATTGAGTATAATCTTTTCTTGTTCTCCTTTAAATTGGTCAAAACCAAAATATTTTTGTAGATTCTTATGTAATAATTCTGATGTCATAATTTAAAAATAAATTTAAGGCTAAAAACAGTTATTGATGTAATGTAAATTTTGAATACCTTTGTAACGAAGTTAACAATTATCTTTATAGTGAACAATTTATTTATAAACTTTATATGGAAAAAAATCAACAAAATATAAAAGACATTGCTATCAATACTATAAAAGAAGAATCTGAAGCAATAAACAAATTAGCAAACTATATTGATATTGATTTTGTTAATGCAATAGATACCATTTTTATTTCGGATGGTAGGTTAATTGTCACAGGAATTGGAAAGAGTGCGATTATTGGTCAAAAAATTGTGGCAACATTTAATTCTACAGGAACACCTGCAATATTTATGCATGCCGCAGATGCTATTCATGGAGATTTAGGAATAATTCAAAAAAATGATACTGTTTTGTGTATTTCTAAGAGTGGAAATACTCCCGAAATAAAAGTTCTAGTTCCATTAATTTTAAGTAGAGAAAATAAATTGATAGCCATGGTTTCTAATACAGATTCTTATCTAGCAAAGCATGCTCATTTTGTATTAAAAGCTACAATAGAACGAGAAGCTTGTCCAAATAATTTGGCTCCAACTACAAGTACAACAGCTCAATTGGTAATTGGAGATGCTCTTGCTGTTTGTTTATTAAATAAGAAGGGCTTTACCAAAGATGACTTTGCCAAAGTTCATCCCGGAGGATCTTTAGGTAAGAAACTATATATGCG
>Ga0256842_1001942_pt1 | contig 15642 bp, 17 predicted proteins | sample 4559240metaG_FD_185973 | JGI IMG/M metagenome (GOLD analysis project Ga0256842, IMG submission 185973) | Hydrothermal vent microbial communities from Guaymas Basin, Mexico - 4559-240 | ecosystem: Environmental > Aquatic > Marine > Hydrothermal vents | place: Mexico: Guaymas Basin | collected...
TTTCAAAAATCACAACCTTTATGGCCGCATCAAATTGATGCATATTATACAAGCACAACATTTATATAAGTCGTTGATATTAAAAGCATAATTTTCTTATTGGAAATAGTTTATGCAGGTTTTAGGTTTGAATTAAAATGGATACCAGGGAGCATAAATCATGAAGATATGCATTTGTGGAAAAGGGGGCAGCGGAAAGAGCACGGTTGTAACCCTGCTGACCCAAGCCTTCAGAAAAGTTGGCAAAAAGGTCATTGTACTGGACTCCGATGAATCTAACACAAGTCTGTTCTGGATGCTCGGATTTGACAGGCCCCCTCAATCACTGATGGATTTTTTAGGTGGCAAGAAGAAGATTCAGCAGAAGATGATCGCACGATTCTCCAGGGGCGAAGACGAGCCAGCCATGTCCATCTGGGATATGGAGACAATTCAAAGCCAATCCATGCCTGCGGGATATGCGTTGGAAAAGGACGGGGTCATTTTGATTTCCACCGGAAAGATTCATCAGGCGATGGAAGGCTGTGCCTGCCCCATGGGTAGTGTGAGCCGGGAATTTTTAAAGAAATTTCAAACCGGTGATGAAGAGGTGCTGGTGGCAGACATGGAAGCTGGCATTGAACATTTTGGCAGGGGTCTCGAGGCGGGTATCGACGGTGTGGTCAGTGTGGTGGAGCCCTCTTTGGAATCGATTCTTCTGGCAAAAAAGATAATGGATCTGTCTCGATCCGCCGGGACGGCGTTTTATGGCACGATTTTGAATAAAATAGCGTCTAAAGAGCAGGAAAATCAAGTTATCGGGCGTTTGAACGACGCCGGCGTGAAACCGATCGGAAGCATCGGATTTCAAGATGCGCTCCAGAATGCCTGTCTTTCCGGAAGACCGCTATCGGAGGTCTCGCTGTCAATGGATTTAAGCGAAATTGCAGAAAAGCTGCTTCAAAAACAGGAGAGCGGACAATAAATATGAAAAGGATTTATTTGCCGACGGTCAGGGGGTGTGAATTCCGGTCGGCGCTGTGTGTTGCACTAATAATGTTGGCAATAGGGTTGATGCTTTGGCCGGACGCCCCGTTTTGTGCGGAAGAAAGGCAGATTGTCGATATGGCCGGGCGCATAGTGACCATACCCCAAAAGGTGAATCGAGTCATCTGCTCCGGCGCCGGTTGCCTGCGATTGCTGACCTATCTCAAGGCTCAGGACCGCGTTGTGGCGGTGGACAGTATAGAGATCAATGGTTCTCCCATAGACGCGCGCCCTTATGCTATTGCCAACTCGCAATTCAAGAATTATCCCCTTTTCGGGGAATTCAGGGGCCATGACAATCCAGAGTTGATTGCCGGTTTGCGTCCTCAACCCCAGGTCATTTTTAAAATATTTGCGGGCCGGGGGCAAGATCCGGATCATTTGCAGTCTGAAACCGGAATTCCCGTCATTGTCTTGGAATATGGCAACCTCACATACGGACGGGAACAACTGAACCGGGCATTGCGCCTTATGGCGAAGGTCATGGATGAAAAAGCGCGCGCCGAAGAGGTGATCACGTTCTTTAACACGCTAGAACAGGATCTGCGACGTCGCACGCGGGATATCCCGCTGGATCAACGGCCGTCCTGCTACGTCGGAGGCTTGGGCCAGGCCGGACCTCATGGTTTCCAGTCCACAGAGCCTTCCTTTCCCCCGTTTGTGTTTACAAACGCCAGGAACGTGGCGGGTCAATCCTCTGGAGAGAACCCACTTTCCCATGCGACGGTGGCAAAGGAACAAATTGTTTTTTGGAATCCTTCGGTTATTTTTTTGGATGTTTCCACGTTGCGGCTCGGTTCGGGTGCCAGCGCGCTGGACCAGTTGCGTAGAGACCCCGCCTATCAAGGGCTTTCTGCTATACGCAGGGGCAAGGTTTTTGGTCTGTTTCCCTGTAATTCCTATAATCGGAATTTCGAGGCGGTTTTTGCCAATGCCTACTATGTGGGAAAAATCCTGTATCCCAAATCTTTTGCTGATGTAGAGCCAATGGCCAAGGCGGAAGAAATATCGACTTTTTTAAACGGCGGCCCGGCTTTTAAATCCCTGAACAAACAGTTTGGCGGGTTGGCTTTTAGCCGTATAAACATTAAGTGAGATCGAAATGTCCCATTTAAACCATGGCCGGATTCCAGTGGAATATACGACTTATATCAATAGAAAGGTATATTTCATGGTGGGGCTTTGCTTCATTGTCGCCATTTTGTTCATTATGGCGATTTCCATAGGAGCGGTTCACGTCCCAATACAGGAGATTCTACGCGTTTTTTTGGGCAGGGAAGCCGATGCCCGTTTTCAGACCATCGTTTGCAATATTCGTCTGCCCCATGCATTTGCCGCGCTTTTGGCCGGTGCTGGTCTTTCGGCCGCCGGTGCGGCCATGCAATCCATATTGCGCAACCCTTTGGGTTCTCCTTTTACCCTGGGGCTTAGCCAGGCAGGTGCATTTGGTGCGGCATTTTCCGTTATGATGCTGGGAACAGGCACCATGCAATCTACCCAGGTGGGGGCAGTAACCATTGCCAACCCTTACCTGACGACATTGGCGGCCTTTATTGCCTGTATGGCGACCTCTTTGGTCATCGTTGCGATTGCCCGCATTCGCGGTGCCTCTCCGGAGGTGATGGTCCTGAGCGGAGTTGCACTCGGATCGCTTTTTTCCGCGGGCACCATGTTCTTACAGTATTTTGCCGATGACGTTCAACTGGCGGCCATAGTTTTTTGGACATTTGGAGACGTCGGCCGAGCTGGATGGCAAGAGGTTGTTTTCATGGCGGTGGTTGTTATTGCCGGAGTGTTTTTTTTTGTGCTCAACCGGTGGAATTACAATGCACTTGATGCTGGCGACGAAACCGCCAGGGGCCTTGGGGTTCGGGTAGAGCAAGTCCGTATGATAGGGATGATAGCAGCGTCGTTGATCACGGCCTTTATCGTCTCTTTTTTGGGTGTTATCGGTTTTGTGGGACTGATTTGCCCGCATATTGTTCGTCGGGTTATTGGTGATGACCACCGCTTTGTGATGCCCGCTTCCTGTCTGACAGGTGCTGTTTTGCTGCTGGCTTCGGATACGGTGGCCCGCCTTATCCTTTTGCCCCACGTATTGCCGGTTTCCATACTCACCGCCTTTTTAGGAGCACCCACGTTTCTCTATCTACTCATTCAGGAACGGAGGCGTTGATGTTAAGGGTTCGAAATATCAGCGTCGGGTACAAAGACGGCCGGATTGTTTTAAGCGATCTGGGTTTTGAATTGGGACAGGGTCAAACGCTGGCTATTCTTGGCCCCAACGGTGCCGGTAAAACCACCATGTTGCGTTGTATTAACGCTATGATCAGGCCCTGGACAGGGGTTGTACAAATAGAAAATGCCGATGTCTTTCGCATGTGTGCAGGAGAAATCGCCAGAAACCTGGGATATGTTGCCCAGCGTAATGACGCTGGCCGGATGACGGTTTTCGATGCCGTATTGCTTGGAAGAAAACCCCATTTACGTTGGAAAGCTGGTAAAGAAGATATGACCAAGGTAGCGGGGGCGTTACAACAGTTGGGTTTGGAGGATTTGGCGCTGCGCCATATCGATGAATTGAGTGGGGGTGAATTACAAAAAGTTTGCATTGCCAGGGCATTGGTTCAGGAACCCAAAGTACTGCTGCTTGATGAACCGACAAGCAGTCTGGATTTAAAAAATCAACTTGATATCTTACATACCATCGGTCGGGTGGTTAGAGAGCATCGGATTTCTGCCGTGATGACCATGCACGATTTGAACTTGGCTTTCCGTTTTGCAGATCGGTTCCTTTTTCTCAAAAAAGGGATGGTCTTTGCCGAAGGGCGGTTGGATCAAGTCAATGCCGATATGGTAGCAGCTGTATACGGCGTCAAGGTAGATATCCTCCGGCACAATGGACAAGTGGTGATTGTCCCATGTTCACATGAAGCAATGTAATAACAGTGAGTTAAAAAATCATTTATGGTTATATTAGCCCATGTTTGATGAATCTGTAAAAAGTCGAGTCGCTGGCTAACCCATGTTTAACAGCATAAAAAATATATTGATCTAATTCAATTACTTACAGATTTAAAAATGGCCGAGTGGCACTACATTTATTTCATTTTGTTAATTTATCGTTTTTTTTGTGCGTCCTGGTGATAGTAATATTTTCAGTGCGTCATAGATTTTTTTCAATTTCGGTTTGGCAACTGTCGTTTTTCTAACATGCAGGGTACGGCCATCTTTTTGTTTAAATGTAGCTGTAACCCGTTGTTGTCCTGAAAGTATTTTCCTTAAGGAAGACCAACTATCGTTGATACCGTTATTTTTCAGCTTTCGCCTGATGACCTGGACAGCCTGATATGCCAAAACCGTAATAAAAAGATGACCTTCAACTCGCTCTTCTTTATGATGATAAACTGGTCGCAAACCGAGCTCTGACTTCAAACTTTTACCTAAATCCTGCAAGCGTCGAGTTTGCCGAAGACCTGCCTGCTGCAGGCAGGTGCAAGGCGGCAAGGGCGCAGACGTACTACGGTACTTCAAGTCCTTGCCAACACCGCAGATTCGGTAAAATCGACGTTCCCCTAAGGGTAAACTATTTTCAAAAATCACAATATTTATAGCCGCATCAAATCGATGCATGTTATGCAAGCACAACATTTCTATAATTGGTTGATATTAAAAGCATAATTTTCTTTTTGAAAATAGTTTATGCAGGTTTTAGGCAGTATCTTATTGACTGAAATCCTGTTCACACCTAATATATCACAAGAACAACCACCTATAATACATAATAGCTCAACAAACAGGGGCAGGAGACCTTTTACGACGCTATCAAACATAAGGATAAGGCAAAATGAACAGAGGCACATCAAAAAGATTGATGCTGTTAATAATATTTATCTGTTCCGCTTCTTTTACACCTTCAGCATACAGTCAAGAGACAAGCAGACTCATAATCTTTCATGCAGGCTCTCTTTCCATCCCATTTAAGGAAATGGCAAAGGCCTTTACCGCCAAAAACCCCGGTGTGAAAATAATAAGAGAGCCGTCCGGTTCCAGGACCTGTGCCAGAAAGATTGTCGATCTCGGCCGCCCCTGCGATATAATGGCATCAGCCGACTATACGGTCATTGAAAATCTCCTGATACCGGCCTATGCATCGTGGAACATATCCTTTGCCACCAATGAGATGGCTATAATGTATAGAGCTGATTCCAGATACGCAGACAGGATCAATACCGTAAACTGGTACAAGATTCTCCTGCGCAAAGGAGTGGAATATGGCCATTCTGATCCAAACACGGATCCCTGCGGATACAGAAGTCAGATCGTATGGCAACTGGCCGAAAGATATTATCATGTACCAGGACTGTATAAACAGTTAAAGAGACATTGCCCACCAAAAAACATACGGCCAAAGGAGACAGACCTGATCGCCCTTCTCGAGGCAGGAGAGATAGACTACCTGTTCATATACCGATCCGTGTGCATGCAGCACAAAATGCCGTTTGTTAAACTACCGGATCAGATAAATCTCGGTTCATCAAAGTACACCAGTTTTTATCAACATGCCAGCATACGCATATCGGGAAAGACACCTCATTCCTTTATTGTGAAAAAAGGTATGCCCATGATTTATGGAATCACCATTCCAAAAAATGCCCCGCACAGGGCCATAGCCATCAAGTTTATTGCATTTTTATTGAGTAAAAGGGGCAAGGAAATCATGAGACAAAACGGCCAGACACCATTGGCAACCCCACAGGCAACAGGCAATGTAAGCCTCTTACCGACAGACTTAAAAAGACTTGTACAGTTACCAGACTGACAGCAGAATATTACATGAAAAGTTTTAAAATCATAACAGGAGGACTTGCAACAATACTTATCCTGATCATTGTGACACCCCTTTTCAGGATGATACTTGCTGCCGATCCAGCAACACTGAAGGCAACTGTCACTGACACCAGGGTCACACAATCCATTATGTTGACCTTAAGATGTGCCCTGTGGGCCACCATTGCCAGTGCTCTTTTCGGGATACCCCTTGCATATGCGCTGGCACGCTGGCGTTTTCCCGGAAAAACTCTTGTACAGGGTATAGTAGACCTGCCTGTGATGATTCCCCACACTGCTGCCGGTATTGCCCTTTTGATGGTATATGGTCGCAGATTCCTCGTTGGCAAGGCCTTTGCCCATGTTGGCATAAGTTTCGTCGGAACAGAGACAGGCATCAGCCTGGCCATGGCCTTTGTTTCCATTCCCTTTCTGGTCAATGCAGCAAGAAACGGTTTTTTGTCTATCGACCCAAGGATTGAACAGGTTGCACGAACCCTTGGGGCATCCCCATGGCAGACTTTCTTCAGGGTAACCCTTCCATTAACGTGGCGCCCCATACTCTCTGGTGGAATTATGATGTGGGCAAGAGGAATCTCGGAATTTGGCGCCGTTATAGTACTTGCCTATCACCCCATGACAGCACCCGTACTTATCTGGGAACGGTTTGAATCGTACGGTCTCAAATACGCCAGGCCTGTAGCCATCATCCTGATTCTCCTGTGCCTGATCATATTTGCCGTACTACGCGGCATCGCCTCAGAGAGAGAGGACTAAGGCAGAATGCTTTTGCTGCAGAACATACACCTAAAACTTGGGGCCTTCTGCCTCAAAGACCTGTCCCTTCATGTCAACAGGGGTGAATACATGGTAATCCTTGGTCCTACAGGAACGGGCAAGACCGTACTTCTTGAAACGGTTGCAGGGATACACACCGTAAGAGACGGAAAGATATTCATTCACGGACAGGATGTAACCCGGCTCCCACCTGAAAAGAGACAGATTGGCATTGTCTTTCAGGATTATGCCCTGTTCCCGCATATGACGGTCCGTAAAAACATTACCTTTGGCCTTGGACTGAAGGGGAAGTCAAAGAAAAAAACCGAAAAGGCCGTAAGAAAGATTGCAGATTTTTTAGATATAAATGATATTCTTGACCGCAGGCCCGGCAACCTGTCAGGAGGTGAAAAACAGCGTGTGGCCCTGGCCAGGGCACTTGCCCTTGAACCCTACATCCTTCTGCTCGATGAGCCGTTAAGCGCCCTTGACCACCAAACCCAAGACCGTCTTAAGTACGAACTTAAAAGGATTCACCAGGAAACCGGAATTACAATCGTTCATGTTACCCATGATCTTACCGAGGCCTTTTTTCTCGCAGACCATATGGCAGTCATGAAAGACGGGCATATACTGCAACAGGATACCCCTTCAAACATCGTGAAAGAACCTAAAAGCCGCACAGTGGCACGACTGGTTGGGATAAAAAACCTGATTCCCTCCACAATGGCAGATAACGGCAGGCTACATACCCGTCTGGGCCATATAGACCTTTCCGACACTTATCTCAAAAATATCAGTAACAGTAAAAAAACTTACATCATGATTCCTGATTGGAGCATAGAATTATTCCCTGACACCGATAGGGAGGCATACGCATGGAAAGGAAAAATGAAAGTAACGGCCTTAAACCACATGAATGAAACAGCAGAAGTTGTATGTTCCCATGCCAGCGGAGAACAGATAACACTCAGGCTTTCAGGCCGGGAAATCAGAACTCTTGGATCTTCTCTTGAGATCGGCGCTTATATGGAGATTGGTATCATAAAGGAAGGAATTCACTGCATTCCCGCAAAATAGGCTCGTGTATCCAAGGTTACAATACGATCATAAGGCAGCCTGCCTGTTATGAATTTTTCAGGATGGCGAAATATCTTGACAATATAATATTGTAATGATATTTGTTTTGTTTTCTATAGATAGATATTAATTTACCGTGAGAATAGATAAAACCGTGCTAAAAAACCAGACTGTATTTTTCCGTGGGTGGCCAGGATATTTTGCGGCCATGCCGGTTTGACTCTGAGAGACCTTTTTTCGCAATTTCTGCGTCTGTATCTGCCAGACATGGCAGACAGGCTTGAAGGAGTATTTAATAGATGAGATTGTATGAAACCATGTATCTTGTCAATCCCCGTCTTGACAATGAGGGATTATCCAATATTATTAACAAACTGAATAATGTTATAGAAAAAAATAATGGCGTAATAATTAAAGTGGAAGAGTGGGGCAAACGCTCCTTGGCATACAGGGTAATGAAGTTTGATACGGCATATTACGTTCTTTTGTACTATTGCGGAGACCCGGAAACACCAGCAAAACTTCAAAGAGAGATGAAACTGGAAGATGGAGTAATCAAGTATCAAACAATCAAATTAAAAGATGAGGCAGATCCGGATGCAGTCAAGGCAGAGATGACACCCCAACAGGCCACTGAAGAAAATGAAGACACCGTTGATCAGTCAGAAATAGGTAATGAGGAATAACATGGCATTTAACACAACAAACACCAGGCAAAGACCCTCCCGCACCTACTACAGAAGAAAAATGTGCAAGTTTTGTGCAGATAAGACACTTGTCATTGATTACAAAGAGGTAAAGACCCTGAAATATTTTACAACTGAGCGGGGCAAAATCATGCCATCGAGGATTTCAGGGGTTTGTGCCAAACATCAAAGAGCCCTGGCTATTGCAATTAAAAGGGCAAGACACGTTGCCTTACTACCGTATACAACATCTCTTGTATAACTTGTACAAAAAGCCAAGACCATGTGTCTGTCCAACAGTATTTTTTGAACTGTGCGTTAAACAAAAAAATACTGTTTAGAAACCCGGCTGGGTAAAGTCTTCAACAGGGCAGATAAGTGCGCAAACGATCTTGCAACAGGCATCGAAGTTGTCAACAAAGGTGAACACTCCTTCATAAATTGCTATTGTGTCTGCATCGTTGTCTTCTCATATCCATCCACAACCAAATTTTGATGGCGTCGTAAAAAGTCTCCATCTACTGTGTTATAGTGTTTGGTCATACGTTCGACATACTATCTGTATGCCTTCACGCATGACCAAACACTATGCCTTGTATATGAAGATTTTTACTTAGCCATCTACTCGACTTTTTAAAAGACAATAATGTAGAACAATAATATAAGAGCATTGAAGGCGCTGACTGAGCCTGCTATTTTTTCCTTCTACTTTTCTTTATGTGATAATTCAATGAAAGTGACCGACTTTATTGGGTGTACCGGCTGGGTAGTCTTGTTCATAATATCCTCCATCTGCATCCCTGTTGCAGGTCCCCTGATAGGTCTTGTCACGTCCCTACCTTTTCTCTATTATTCTGTTAAATTAGGTCTTTATCAGGGTTTAAAAATTGCGGTAACAAGTGTTCTTGTCATCATACTGTTCGCCTACAGTGTTGGACAGGAACAACTTGTTTTTTTTGTTATCCAGTTTGCTGTCTTGGGTCTAACCCTGTCCATAATGTTTGAATATGGTTTTTCTCTGGCCCAGACTGTTGTTGCTGCCACTGTAGTCATGCTTTGTATGAACGCCGGTTTCCTTATTCTTGTCTGCATGTTAAAAGACACAAGCGTTCATAACATGATTGTAAGTTACCTGCAACACCAGATAAAGTTAACATTACAGGCCTACCGTGAAATGTCAGTCCCCAACGAGAGGGTACTTGAACTTCAGGCCCGTGCATCATCATTGATAAATATTATTGCAACTATCTATCCCTCATTAATGACAATTGGTTCAGGCCTTGTTGTTTTACTTAATATTGCAGCAGCCAAGGTCTTGTTCAGGTTAAAGGCCTTAAGATATCCGGATTTTGAGCCTGTTGACAGATGGAGAGCTCCTGACAGTCTGGTTTGGGTTGTAATCTTTTCAGGTTTTACCCTACTGTTAACCTCGGGTTGGATAAAATCTCTTTCCCTGAATATTTTTATCGTCACGATTATGATATATATCTGTCATGGCTTTTCTATTTTAGCATTTTTTATGAACAGATATAAGGTACAAACATGGGTTAAGATACTTGTTTATTCAATACTTGCTGTTCAGCAGATCTTTTTGGGCGTATTAGCCCTTATTGGCCTGTTCGACCAATGGATAGATTTCAGAAAAATACAAAAATCTGATCTTGGCTGATAAAAAAATTCTGGGACCCAAAACCTGGGAAAAATGGGATATCTTTTTACCGTAAAACACATAAAACCGTGCTGAAAAATCGATCTATATTTTTCCGTAGTTATACATAAAAATGGACAACATGAAGAGAGCAGTGCTATACCGCATATAGATATTGTATGGAGCCGTATTAAGACACTTCAAGGACAAGTGTTTGAGACCAAGCGTGGCAAGCAATTTATATTTGAAGTGTTTGGAAATACATTTATTCCAAGCCGTACAAACTACAACATCTCAAAACGAGATTTTGAGAAGGTACTTAATCTAGTCCCGTTAGAGGGGCATGGGAAAATCAACAAATTGGTCCGTGGTCCAGCATATATTTGGGCAGTTCTACATGATTCGAGAGTGCGGGGAAATGACTGGTAACATATTCAAGTTATAACATAATGAATGCAAAAAAATTATCAATTGCGTACAAGATAAAACAGAAAAATGTTATTGATATGGCTTTAACATTTACAGCTATGATTCGTTTGTTTGAGAAAGGATCAAAGCATAAAATAGCTGACAATTTGTATGCCGAATTTCAAAAGTTAGGAGAAATTCAAAATATTGATGACTTTCAAAAGTTTCATAAAAATTTCTGCGATTGGTTTGTAAACAATATAAAAACAGCGCAAAAAGAAAGGAATAATAAAATTATCAAAAAATCCTGTTACGCATCATACGGGCATGCCGCAAAATTACTAGATGTTTCCTTAAAAGTATATGTATATTATTCAAGTCTGCCAGATAAAACTACGGCAGAAAAACTACTTCCGTTCTTAAATACTGCTACTGATAACCCGATATTAAAATATTTGAAAAAGTTATTTCCAAATGAAAATATTTTAGCAAAAACAGTAGAGGAAATAGACGAAAACACATACGCTAAACTTCAAAGACTTATAAGAATTGACATAAGGGAAAGATTTAACAACGATATTCTGGCAATTCAATATGACGATATAATGTGGAATTGTTTAAATAGGAAGAATTGAAATTGCATAACAATGCTGTTCAAATCTGACTGGCAACTCCGCTGTGCTTCGTTGCCAGCCGGTTAGGTATAAACACATCCTGTAAGAGGCAGGCAAATGAAGATCATAAAAACAGACAGAATCACAGTAAATTCTGATATAATGAATGGCAAACCCTGTATAAGGGGGATGAAAATAACAGTTGGTGCAATTACAGACCTCATTGTTTCGGGGGTCTCTTTTGAAGAAATTCTGGAATTGTACCCTTACCTTGAAAAAGAAGATATTAAGGCGGTTATTTCCTATATATCATGGTGCGAAGAAGAATATTTTCTTAAGAGTATGTAACTCCCTGACAGAGTTAATCTTGATGGCTATCTTGCCCAATATCTTTGTTATAACAAAGGTCTCACACAGAGATCGGACAAAAGAGGGCATTATGTAAAAACACCGCACATAAAACTGAATATGGTTAACACCTATCCGGGATATTGGCGGTTTATTATATTTTTCGATGGAGGATACAGATGCAGATTATCTTAAACACTGAAGTAGATAACCTTGGTTTTGAGGGTGATATAGTAAATGTTGCCAGGGGCTATGCACGTAATTATCTTATACCCAAAGGTATTGCAGTAGAGGCCACCACACCAAATATTAAGGCCTTTCAACTGAAAAAGAAAAAGATTGATGCAAAAAAATTAAAGGCACGTGAAGAGGCAATAAGGCTGAAAGAAAAGATTGATGATATTGTTATTAATTTGACTCACAAGGCAGGAGAAGAGGGCAAGCTCTATGGTTCTGTGACCACCATGGATATTGCATCAGCACTTGAAAAAGAGGGAGTTATCATAGATCGACGTAAGATTCTTCTGGATCGTCCAATTAAGACACTCGGTACATACGATGTAAATATCCGTATCTATCCTGAGGTCACAGGCACTATTAAGGTCGTTGTAAATCCTGAAGAAAAAACAGAGGAGAACAGCTAAGCCTGAAATATGCAAATGCCAGGTTTGCTGAAGATATAAACAAGAGGGAATACAGATATAACAAACCGGCATGGCCGGGTTCAACTTTGTCTGTGCATCACCGCATCTGCCTGTGCGCCAACGCACGCAGACAGGCACAGACACAGGATATCCCGGCCACCTACGGAAAAACACAGCCTGATTTTTCAACAGGGTTTTGTGCATTTTACGGCAAAAACAAGACTATGCCTCAAACAATAACAAAGGTACCAGCAAATATCCTAAAGGTTCCGCCACATAATACCAATGCCGAAAAAACCATATTAGGCGGCATTCTCATGAATACTGACGCCATGAGTCAGGTCATTGATATTATATCCCCGGAAGACTTTTACAGTGAGGCGCACTCATTCATTTTTGAGGGAATGAGAACCCTGTATGATAGGGGAGAACCTATTGATATCATTACCCTTTCCAACGTACTTTCATCGAAAAAGGTTTTGGAAAAGGCCGGGGGGCAGGAATATCTTGTTTCTCTCGTTGAAGCTGTGTCAACTTCTGCCGGTATTGCATATCATGCCAAGATAGTAAGGGAGCTTTCCGTACGCAGGATGTTGATATCGAAATGCTCTGCAATTGCCGAATCCTGTTTCCATGAATGGGAATCAACAGAAGATCTCCTTGAAATGGCAGAACAATCCATCTTTGAGATTGCAGAAAATCAGGTAAATGAATCCCTTGACAGCCTGAAAGACGTCGTTACAGGCAGTTTCAAAAAGTTAGAAGGAATGGCCGCCATTGACGGTTTTGTAACCGGAACCCCATCCGGTTTCAAAGACTTTGACAAACTTACTGCAGGGTTACAACCGTCAGACCTTATTATCATAGCAGGCAGGCCAAGCATGGGTAAAACTGCATTTGCCCTGAATATCGCATATAATGCTGCAAAAGCGACAAAAAAGGCAGTGGTTGTCTTTTCTCTTGAAATGTCTAAGTTGCAGTTAGGTATAAGGTTACTTGGCTTTGATGCCGGAATAGATGCGGCAAAACTCAGGGCGGGGTTTTTACGAAACAAGGAATGGGTAAAACTGACAGAAGCCGCAAGCAGATTGGCAGAATTACCCATTTTTATTGACGATACATCCAGCCTAAGTGTCTTGGAAATGAAGGCCAAATGCAGGAGATTGAAAAAAAAATTCGATCTTGGTTTAGTTGTTATAGATTATCTCCAGTTAATCCACGGTAAAAAACATTACGAATCAAGACAGATTGAAATATCCGAGATATCAAGGACATTAAAGGCATTGGCAAAAGACCTGAATACACCTGTTATGGCATTGTCTCAATTGAACAGGAAGGTAGAGGATCGGCCAGGAAGAAAGCCACAGTTATCCGATCTCAGAGAAAGTGGTGCAATTGAACAGGATGCTGATGTTATTGCCTTTATTTCCCGTAATGAAATGTACAACCCCGATTCCGAGGAAGATCGCAACATTGCAGAAATAACAGTGGCCAAACAGAGAAATGGCCCTACCGGAAAATTCAGGCTAACCTTTCAAAAAGAATTTACACGTTTCAGAAATTATGTTGAAACAAACAAACTTGCGGTTTAGGTGTAATACGAAAGCAACAATATCCGGCAAGGGACCTGGTGGCAAAAGTAAGCGTTGTTATCCCGACATACAACAGAGGCAAAAGACTGTTAAGGGCAATTGCCTCTGTATTGTATCAAAGTTACAATAATCTTGAAGTAATTGTCGTTGATGATGGTTCCACAGATAATACCCGGGAACTGATAAATAGTTTTTTCAAAAATCATATAATTTATATCAAGCATAAACAAAACAGGGGCGTTTCTGCGGCAAGGAATACAGGCATTCGTGCATCAAAAGCACCATTTATTGCCTTTTTGGATTCTGATGACTACTGGTTTTCTGAAAAATTACAGTCACAGATGAATTTTTTTGCAGAAAATCCCATGGCCGTTGCCTGTCAAAGTGATGAAATATGGATAAGAAACGGGCGACGGGTAAACCCCGGAAAGAGACACATAAAGCCGAATGGCGATATCTTTAAGGCATCACTAAGATTATGCCTCGTCAGCCCCTCGGCTGTTATGATAAAAAAAAGCCTGTTTGATGAAATAGGGTTATTTGACGAAAGCCTGCCTGCCTGTGAAGATTATGACCTTTGGCTCAGAATCTCATGTCGTTATCCCATTCATTTAATAAAAAAGCCACTGCTCGTAAAAGAGGGAGGGCATAAAGATCAACTCTCAACACAGTACAGATCCATGGATCTGTTTCGAATCAAATCCATTGTAAGGCTTTTACGTTCCAAGCGCTTGAATGTACAACAGATAACCCTGGCAATGGATGAACTTGCATACAAATGTCAAATATACAGCAAGGGATGCATAAAACGGGGAAGAAAGGATGAAGGGAATTTTTACAGGACCTTGCCCAAGATACTGAAAAAGGAACTTAACCTCCCTGAGGGGTCTGCACTCTAAACCGATATGGTTGTATTCAAAATGTCCCGGTCACATTCCTTCGCTTGAAATTTTCACCTTCCCTGTATTTCCCTGAGTCTGCATCAAACTGAACATCCTGCAAGGGTATTGAGTTAATACAGTTATTCCCCAGTTATTCCTTGCTGGGAATAATCACATCAATTTTCCCATCCAATTCCTGTTTAAATCTCACTGCATCCTCTTCACTTCCAACAATGGCTCCATAGTGCATTGGAATAGCGAGCTTCGGCTTAATTGCCAGGGCTGCCTTTACTGCCTGGTCCGCTGTCATTACATATGTACCTGAAACAGGAAGCAGGGCAATATCAACATTCAGATTTTCCATTTCCGGAATAAAATCGGTATCCCCGGCATGGTATATTCGGGTACCATCCATATCAATTACAAAGCCAAGCCAACCTTTCTGTTTTGGATGAAAATCCTTGTCAGTATTATATGCAGGAACTGCCTCTATGGTAATACCCTTAACTACTACGGATTCTTTTGGTTTAACAACTCTTACATCTCCACCGAGTTTTTTTGCCGAATCTTTTTCTGTTACTATAACGGTAGAGTTGCCCTGTATCTTTGATACATCTGCCGGCGAACAATGATCAAAATGTTCATGTGAAACCAATATAATGTCCGCCTCCGGTCCTCCGGATATGTTAAAGGGATCTATATATATGGTACATGACCCATCAATACGAAACCCATCATGACCAAGCCAGTGAATATTTTTAATAAAATCATTGTTTATCATAGTAATCACCTTTCTTTTAAACAAACACCTTACGAAACCTTCAGAGGATGTTCAGTCTTGTTTACATTTAAGGGATGTATTCCTCAAAAGATCAACAAGCCTGCGCAACTGTTCCTCTGATGAAAAATGAAGAACAATTTTTCCTCCTCTTTTCCTTGACTTAATCTCCACCTTTGTATCAAAGATCTTTTTCAACGATCCTTCAAACAACCTCAAATATTCTTCCCGCTCTGTTTTTGTACTATCTCCCTGGAGCTTTTGTAACTTGATACGTTTTGCCATCATCTCCAACTGACGAACAGACAAGCCGCTTCTGACAACAGCATC
>Ga0256842_1001944_pt1 | contig 15627 bp, 8 predicted proteins | sample 4559240metaG_FD_185973 | JGI IMG/M metagenome (GOLD analysis project Ga0256842, IMG submission 185973) | Hydrothermal vent microbial communities from Guaymas Basin, Mexico - 4559-240 | ecosystem: Environmental > Aquatic > Marine > Hydrothermal vents | place: Mexico: Guaymas Basin | collected...
ATTGTACTTTTTTCTCTTATTATTACTTTTGTAGGTATTTTTTTAATTGCCCTGCCTTCACTGCTTAACTGGACGGGGCTGGCCAAACCGGTAAAACGGTACCTGCTTTCATCCGCGGAAGAGTATTTGCCTTATTCCGTTAATTTAGACAATTTTAAAATAGGGCTTGGAACGCTCAGTTTTAATAAAGTGGCCTTAAAATCGGATAATCGCCGCTATTCCATATCCGTTAATAACATTCGGCTTAGTTACCGGCTTACCAGCCTTATTCTTCATCCGTCGTCCCCGTTGCAATCATTGAAAAGCATTACTCTGGTAAACCCGCAAATTGTAATCCGAGCGCAAAAAGAACAACCTGCTTCCGCAAAATCAACCGACATCTGGCAGGTAATTCAGACTTTCGTCAATCGGCTGAATGACAAGAATGCCATAAAATTTGTCCGGATTGAAAATGGTCAGGTCGCCTTCCACAGGCAGACGGGCGACAGCCTGCTTATCGTGCAGCATCTTAACGGAATTTTGAAAGCCGAAACAAAAGATATTATTAACATTATCCTTAAAGGCAGCTTTCTTTCGAATCAACCGGATCAAATGGAAATTTCGGCGCGCTTTAATTTACGTAACGAGCAGAGTCGACTTCTTTGCCGTTTTGCCCGCTATGATTTAAATGGGGCATTCCTTGAAAAGTTTTTGCCGATTAAGCTTACGCGTGGGCAAATTTCCGGTTGGCTTCTGATGGAAAATCAACATTTTATTCCGGATAGCCTGAATATTAACGGTGAGTTGCATTTTCGTAACTTTGCCCTTAACTACAAGGCGCGCAACATTAAAAATATCCAATTTAAAGCTGTTGTCTCAAACAATCGTCTCATCGTAGACAGCCTTTCTGCCCGCATGGGCAAAGCCTTTGTTAGCGGGCATGCCTGGGTAAATGATGTTTTAAAACCGCACCTTCAGGCAAAGTTAAATTTAAAGGATTTAAATCCGGACGCTTTGATGGCATCCGGAAAAGCACACTGGTATTCAAATGCAACTCTAAGCGGTTGGCTGAACTTAACCGCTCAGCCGCGGACCTGGCGCGGAGAGGTTGAGTTGCAGAAGGGAAGCATTCGGCTTGCTTCCGGTAAAACTTTGCGCGATGTGCAATTAAATATGCATTTTTCAAAGGATACATTAGCCGTAAAAAAGCTTTTCGCTCGTCTGGATACGGGAAATTTGTTTAACGGGTTTGGCATTTACGAAAAATCATCAGGGATTCTTGCCATAAATTTGCATGCTGAACATTTTACGGCCAGCCATCGTATTTTTGACCGATTGTCACAAAAACTGCACGCCTTAAATGTCCGTTTTAAAACTGACACAAAAACCGGCCAAACCACAGGGAAATGGGCTTATTTTCTAACCGCACCGGCCGACACCCTTCTTCAAATGGACGGTCAAATTAACGGAGACGACAAAAATTTACGTATCGATCTCCTGCATTCTACGGCAGCGGATTGTAAAGCCGCATTGGTTGTAAGTGATTATCTGCAGAATCCGCATATTGATCGAGGCGAACTACGCAATTTTCCATTTGAAGAATTTACTAGCGCCGAATTTTTACATCCTGTTCTGCAACGCATGAGCAGCGATTTCCGTTTGAGCGGCCCTTTAAATCGGCTAAAATTAAATTTAAACTTTGTTGATCGTCTGAACGCCAAAAATAAAGTGGAATTAGTCGCAACATTAAGTAATTTGTTTGCTGCACATCGTGAACTGAACGGGCTCATACGTTTAAAAAACATTACCGGCAATACAAAAGTTGAATTTGGCGATGATTATTTTTCGGGCAATTTCTCTTTCGGTGATCAAATTTCGGGAAACCTGAACATTGATTTTACTCATGAGCAGTACCTGAATGGAAAAGTTTGCTTTAATCATTTCAATATTGTTCAGGCATTCAGCGATTCGGTTATTGCCAATAACTTTCACTTTTTGGGCAACATTAACGGTAAAGTGCTTTTGAAAGGAGACGTTCGAAATCCGTTGGTATCGATGGATTTGACCGGTGATCGTTTTGTTTTCAACGATGTCGGTTATTATCAGGCCGGCCTGCAATTGTTTGCCACTAAAGATTCCATAGCAGTGGATTCCCTGTATATTGCTATTAATAATTTACCGGTTATTCAGGGTAAAGGAATTGTAAACCTGAAAAAGAGGCTGGTCGAAGGACGTTTTTCGGGACAGGACGTGGATATGGAGCAGTTGATAACGACTCTGGCACCAAATAAAATTCATCTTAGCGGCTTGGCCCAATATGATTTAGGAATAAAGGGAAGTTTACAACAACCTAAGTTGGATTTGAGCTTGAATGTGCAAGACGGCATTCTGGATCGTCTTGATTTCGATCATTTGTTTGTGCATTTGCAAAACGATTACATTAACGGCGGTACGCTGTTTCACACCAAAGATCAATTGCTGAAAATCGATAAAATAGAAATGTCCCGGCGGGATCATTTCCAATTGTCCGGTCTGGGGCAAATTCCGCTCTATTCAACCGGCCCGATTGATTTGTTCCTGAACTTTGATGGCGATTTGTTTGGCATTATTCCACTGTACCAACCGTTCTTTAAAAAAGGCGTTTCCAATGTCAGTTTGCATCTTGCGCTGGGCGGAACCCCTGAACGTCTTCGTTTAAGCAGCGGGCTGATGGTGATTAATCACGGGGAGTTATGGCTTAGAAATATAACTCCCCATATCGAAAATATTAGCGGAGTGATTGAGAAAAAGTCCGGTACAAATCAAGTGAATTTTATTAATTTTATGGCTTCAACGGGTGGTCAAACTTTAACCATTAATACCGTCCGCAATGTTAAATTGCCTGACGGTGAAGTTTTGTCCCCCTGGTATTTTAAGGGTTTGGATCTGGATTTTGGCGTTTTGAAAATGGAAACAACCGGTCGGGGTGTTCAGGTACATTTACCCGGATTTATGAAGCCCGGAGATTTTGGCCGTTTGGCTTTAAGCGGGTTTAAGCCCGGAGAAGATTTTTATTTTGCCGGCCCCATAAAACACCCGCGTTTACGGGGTAAAGTTACGGTTTACGATACAAGGCTGACTTTCCCTTTCTTGGAGGTTGCTTCTGCCAGTCCGGGACAACATAATGTTGTTGTCGATTTCCTGCAAAATATTGATTGGGATTTGCAGGTTGATTGCGGCGGAGATGTGGTTTACTTCCGTGAAATTCCGGCCTACATTGACAATGTGAACACGGAGTTATTTGTAGATAAATCCAGTCCGGGGCTGCATTTGCGCGGAATACTGAGCAATAAAACATTCCGTGTCAGCGGGAAGTTCAGTTCGTCCCGGGGGCGCCTGGAGTATTTGGATCAAACATTCCGCGTGGATTATTTTCAGGCCGAATTCACGGAAGCCAGTCCCTATCCTTTCATTTCCGGACAGGCCTGGACCACAATCAGGGATAGTATCGGTGCAGTTCCCAAAACCATTTACCTGAAGTTGTATGCCATCGATCCGGAAACGCATCAGGAAAAGCGGCAGGGGAGTCTGGAAAATTTTAAATTTAAATTGGTGTCTGCCGACCCGCAAGTTGGAGAAGATCAGGAACGTGTCCTTTCCTATCTGGGCTTTTCGGTCGGCAATTTACGTGAAAAAGCGACAAGCGTCGGCGGGGCTGTAACAGACAAATACATCTTCCGGCCTTTGTTCCGGCCCATCGAACGCGCCATTGAGCGAAATCTTGGTATTGATTTTGTCCGAATAAATTCCAATATTGCCAAGAACTTGTTTTACACGAGTATCGGCTATGGCGGACGTAATTTTGGGCGCAATCAACCGTTAATTAATCCGTTTAATACGTCAACGCCCTATTTGTTTTTGATGTCCAGTTCGGAAGTGACTCTGGGGAAATATTTGACGCAAAATTTGTATTTAACCTATACTGGACAGTTGGTTTCGGTGTACGATAAAACCAAACCGACATTCGATATGAATCATTCCTTTGGAATTGAATATCGCTTTTTAAGAAACATTTTGCTGGAAATTGAGTATGATCGGGAGTTGATGGGATATTATGAAATCCCTGATCAAAAGCAATATCTGGAAGACGTAAAAATTAGGTTACGACACTCATTCACATTTTAAGATGGAGGTGACTGTGCAGAGAACCATTGGTTTCCTGTTATTAATTCTGTTATCTGTAACATTTCTTTTTGGCCAAACACAAAAAGTAGAGATTAATTCTATCGATATTGAAGGCAATGAGAGTGCTGACGCCAGCATGATTCGTTTGAATTCCGGCTTGCGCGCCGGAATGAAAATCAATGGCGAAGATATCCAGAAAGCGGTTAAGAACCTTTGGGCGCTTAATATCTTTTCCGATATCCGTGTTTACGTTACCAACCAAACTGCCAACGGATTAGATCTTCTTATTCGGGTTAAGGAATACCCCCGTTTAAAAGATGTTATTATTAAGGGAAATGATGCGCTTTCCAAAAAGGATATTGAAAAAGAGCTGAACACGTATCGGAGCATGGTTGTTTCCGATTACAAATTATTCAACATGCGTGAAAAACTATTAAAAAAATATCATGATGAAGGATATTTACTGGCGGATGTGAAAATCGATACAGTTGCAGCAGGCAAGCATTATGTGAATTTGGCTGTAAACATCAACGAAGGTAAAGAAGTTCAGGTTAAAAAGATTCGATTCCATGGCAACAAGCACTTTAAGGATGGCAAACTCAAAGGTGCCATGAAAGAAATCAAGGAAGATCGTTGGTGGCGGAGCGCGGATTTCGATCCGAAAAAGTATGAAGAAGACAAACAAAAGATTATTGCTTTTTACAAGGATCATGGCTTCCGCGATGCGGAGATCGTTAAAGATTCCATTTCGTACAGCCCTGACAAATCCGATTTGTACATTGATATATGGATTAATGAGGGCCACAAATATTATTTCGGTGATATTACGTTTGAAGGCAATACAATTTTCAGTGACGAAGCTTTGCGCGCAGCTCTGGATATTGACAAAGGCGATGTTTACAATCAAAAGAAGTATGATGAAGGTGTGCGCGACCGCTTGCAAAAGCTTTATTACAATCAGGGCTATCTCTTTGCCAATATTCAGCCGCGCGAGATACCCGTTGGGCAGGACACATTAAATATTGCCTTTAAAATTATCGAAGGCAATGTGGTGAAAATTAAACGCATTATTGTGGAGGGGAATACCAAAACCAACGAAAAAGTAATCCGGCGCGAGTTTAAAATTCATCCTGGCGATGTATTTAATAGCAGTAAACTGGAACGTTCAATTCGGGATATTACCATTTTAAACTATTTTGCCTATGCTAATCCTGAAGTTAAATTAATTCCCAATGACGACCGTTTTGTCAATTTGTTGGTCAAGGTTAAAGAAAAATCCACAGATATGGCCAATATGTCCGCCGGTTACAGCCAGCGGGACGGGCTGATTGGGAGTATTGGCCTGACATTCAACAACTTTTCTTTAGCCCATCCCTTTGAAGGCGGGGACGGACAGCGGTTGGTTTTCGATTGGCAATTCGGAAGTATTTATCGTTCCATTTCCCTTAGTTTTACCGAACCCTGGATGTTTAATACACCAACGCTGGGTGGATTTTCTTTGTTCGATACACGTCGTGGTGGCGGCTATTATCCCTGGGATCAGAAAGATCGGGGCGCTTCATTGCGCATTGGCCGGCGTTTTTATTGGCCTGATAACTACTTCCGGGGCGACTGGATTTTCCGCTATGCACTTTCACAAATTTCAAATATCAGGGATCCGGAATTGGTTGCCAGTTATCGATCCTATTTTGGTTCAACAGGCCAAACCCGGCAAATTAGTTTAACCCAGATCATTACCCGCGACAGCCGCAACAATCCAGAGTTTCCGACGCACGGTTCGGTTAATTCCTTAACCAATGAGCTTTCAGGCGGAATTTTAGGAGGCGATCAGGATTTCTTTAAAACATCTATCGTATCCGAATGGTATTTACCCTTGCCTTTTGGTCTGGTTTTGTACACCCATAATAAATATGCCTTTCTTTTGCCCATCCAAAAACACACCCGCATTTTATATGGGGAATACTTTTACCTCGGCGGCAGCGGGTTAGGCTTTTCGGAACAATTGCGCGGTTATGACGACGGTCAGGTTGGGCCTTTGACGGCTGCGGGCAGTCCGATGGGTGGTAAGGCGATGGCTCGTAATACGCTGGAACTGCGTTTTCCTATTTCGCCGAATCCCACAATTTTTGGCCTTCTCTTTGCTGAGGCAGGTAATGCCTGGCGCGAATTGGATGAGGTAAATCCATTTGGATTGCGGCGTTCGGTGGGCTTTGGCGTGCGTCTGTTTATGCCAATGGTGGGGATTATTGGTATTGATTTCGGTTATGGATTTGACTATTACAATGAGTACGGGCAACGGCACGGCAAGTGGAAAGTACACTTCCAGTTTGGTCGTTTTTAGCTTCTATTTGGACAATAATTATATTTTTTATATATTCTATGATTTATTATTGAAAACGAGTAATTGATTTAAACATTTTTAGGAGGTATGACGTGAGAACTTATGTTTCATTTTTGGCCGTTTTGTTGGTTGGTTTGTTTATCATACCGGCCCACGCACAGAAATTCGCTTATGTGGAATCACAACGAATTTTGAATGAGTATCAGGAATACGTTGATGCGCAGAAACAGTTGGAACAGCTTCGCAACAAATATGATGCCGAATATCAGAAAATGGTAAAAGAGTACAATGATCTGTTGCAGGAAATCGATTCCCAGAGCCTGCTGCTCAGCCCGGAGAAAAAACAGCAGAAAATGCAGGAAGCTCAGGACAAAGCATTAGCCATTGAAAAATACAAATACGAAAAATTAGGCCCTCAAGGAGAGTTTTACCAAAAAAGCATGGAATTGACAAAACCGATTATCGACAAAATTAATAAGTTGATTTCAAAAATCGGTAAAGAAGACGGATATGATTTTATTTTCGATGCCTCTTCCGGAGCGCTGGTTCATGCAAAACCAAAATACGATATTACGGATCGTATTCTTGAAGAATTGAACAAGGGTATCCCTTCATCCAAAAAGTCTAAAAAATAGTAATCCGGGACAGATATGACACTAAAAGAAATTGCGGATGCGCTCCAAGGGGAATTGCACGGGCCTGAAGATTTGGAAATTTCAGGCCCCGGCAAAATAGAAGAAGCTCATGCCGGACAGATTACATTTTTAGCCAATTCAAAGTACAAGCAATTCTTAAGCACAACCAAAGCCAGTGCCATTGTTGTGGACAAAATATGGCCTGGACTGAATATTCCGTTCATTTTGGTGCCCAATGCTTATTTGGCATTTATGCAGGTGCTTAAGTTGTTTACACCTGCACAGCATGATTATTTTGAAGGCATTGCGGAGCAGGCTTTTGTGCATCCTACCGCTCAGATTCATCATAGTGCCAAAATTGCGCCTTTTGCCTATATCGGGCCGAATGTAATGGTAGGGGCAAACACCGTTATTTATCCCGGCGTGGTGCTCTTGAAAAATGTCCGTGTGGGAGAACAATGCGTTTTGTATCCCAATGTATCGGTTCGGGAAGAATGCGTGCTCGGCAACCGCGTTATTTTGCATAATGGGGTGGTGGTTGGCAGTGACGGATTTGGCTTTGCGCCTGCCGGAGACGTTTATTACAAAATTCCGCAAATTGGCAATGTGATTATCGAAGACGATGTGGAAATAGGTGCCAATTCAACAATCGATCGGGCGACTACCGGTTCGACTGTTGTGCATAAAGGCTGTAAGTTCGATAATATGGTCCAAATTGCGCATAATGTTAAAGTGGGAGAAAATACAGTAATAGCCGCTCAAACCGGAATTGCCGGCAGTACGGAAGTCGGTAATAATGTAACCATGGGTGGGCAGGTTGGTGTTACCGGACATATTAAAGTGCATGACCGGGCGATTATTGCCGCCAAGACCGGTGTTTCCAAAGATGTTCCGGAAGGTGCCGTTTTGTTTGGCATTCCCGGGCGTCCCATTCAAAAGCAAAAACGCATCGAAGCATCCATGCGCCATTTGCCCGAAATACTTCAGCGCATTCGCGATCTGGAAAAAGAAGTTGAGAAATTGAAAGACGAATTGCAGAAATAATTTACGGAGTTCAAATGACCAAGAAACAGCGAACCATTAAAAATCCTGTCTCTTTAAAAGGAAGAGGTATTCACACAGGGAATAATACCAAAATCACATTTAAACCTGCGCCGGCCAATTATGGGCGTCGTTTTGTCCGGATCGATTTGGAAGATAAACCGGAAATACCTGCTTTAATCGAATATGTTGTCATGGATAAGTCCCTCGACAGCAGCCGCGGAACAACCTTACGCAAGGACGATGTTGAAATTCACACCGTGGAGCACGTTCTTGCCGCTTTGGTCGGCCTTGAAATCGATAATGTGATTATTGAATTAAATGCCAACGAGCCGCCAATTGTTGACGGATCGGCTATGCCGTTTGTGAATAAACTATTGGAAGCGGAGATTGTGGAACAGGATGCGGACAAGGAATATTTGGTTATCGAAGAGCCTGTGAATTACAAGAACGAAAGGCGTGGTGTGGAATTTGTTGCCTTACCCACCGATGATTACCGTATTACATTAATGATTGATTACAAGAATCCGGTATTAGGCAGTCAACACACGGGATTGTTTTCTTTGGAGCATGAATTTATTACAGAATTTGCACCGGCGCGTACCTTTGCTTTTTTGCATGAAATTGAAGCGCTTGCGGAACAAGGCTTAATTAAAGGCGGCGATTTGGATTCGGCCGTGGTCATTGTTGATCGTGAGCTGGACGACAATGAAATTGAACGGCTTAAAAAAATGTTTGGTATTGCCCAGGACGTGGAATTAGGGAAAAGCGGTATTTTGAATAATAAAGCCCTGCGTTTCCCAAATGAACCGGCACGCCATAAACTGCTGGATATGTTGGGTGATTTGGCTTTGGTTGGAGTGAATATTAAGTCGCAAATACTGGCTGCGCGTCCGGGCCACCAGAGTAATATTGAATTTGCTAAAATGCTGCGCAATATTTACAAAAAGCAGCGCTTAACCCGTAAGTATCAGGATATCAGCAGTAAAGGCGTTGTTTTTGATATTAATGCCATTAAAAAAATTCTGCCGCATCGCTATCCCTTTTTGCTGGTTGATGCCATTATTGAACTTGAACCGGAAAAACGTGCAGTCGGCATTAAAAATGTTACCAACAATGAGCCGTTTTTCCAAGGGCATTTTCCGCAAAAACCGGTGATGCCCGGTGTGCTGATTGTTGAATCGATGGCACAGGTGGGTGGCATTCTTCTGCTCAATGAGCAGGCCGAAGTGGATAATAAATTGGTTTATTTTATGGGAATTGACAAAGTACGTTTTCGGAAAATTGTGCAACCGGGCGATCAATTGGTCATGGAACTGGAAATGCTCAAAAACAGGCGTACCACATTTAAGATGGCCGGTAAAGCCTATGTAAAAGGCGAATTGGTTTGCGAAGCCGAGATGATGGCGGCGGTTGTCGAAAATTATTAAACGTCCCCAGATTACACGGCCGTTCCGCATCCGGTAAAAATGTTGGAAAATCAGAAAAAATTTATCTGAAAAAATGGCCAGGGAAGATGGCCGCCCATTTATTGCGGAATTCGGGGACAAAAGCAAAACGGTTTTATTGTTATATTTAATTTATGATTTAATTAATAATATGGAGTTCAAACTTGGTCGAAATACATCCTTCTGCTATTGTACATCCTAAAGCAAAGCTTGGTACTGATGTTGTTGTTGCGCCTTATGCAATCATAGAAGAAAAAACAGAAATCGGGGATGGCTCGGTCATCGGTCCCCACGCAATTATTGCTTCCGGGTCGACCCTGGGAAAGGGCTGTAAAATAAGTGCAGGGGCCGTAATCGGTACGGAACCCCAGGATTTGAAATTTGCCAATGAGGAAACCTTTGTCATCATCGGAGACCATACGACCGTTCGTGAATATGCAACGGTAAACCGTGGAACCTCGCATAGCTATTATACCAGAGTTGGTAAAAATTGCTTCATAATGACTTATTCCCACATTGCCCATGATTGTCAGCTTGGCGATAATGTTGTTATTGCCAATTCCGTTAATATGGCCGGGCATGTTATTATCGGCAACAATGTAGGTGTTGGCGGTCTGACTGCGATACATCAATTTGTACACATTGGGCCGCATGCGTTTATTGGCGGTGGGCTGCGTGTTTCGCAGGATATTCCGCCTTTTGTTTTGGCGGCTGGCGAACCTTTGCGTTATGCCGGGCTCAATTCCGTGGGCTTACGCCGGCGCGGGTTTACCCGTGAACAGCTTGAGACAATCAAAAAAGCTTACAACGTGGTTTACCGTGAAAATCTTACCTTGAAAAATGCTATTAAGAAAATTGAAGAGAATTTTGAGCACACACCTGAGATTGAAACTATTCTGGAATTTTTAAAGGGAAGTGAACGTGGAATTATCCGACCGGAAAAGTAAGCAATCGATTTTTCCTTTTAAATCTCTTCGCATTTTACCTTACCAAATTTTTGCCGGCGCTTTTAATATGGCCCTGGATTTTACATTGGCTCAAAATATGACCGATGATTCCATTCCTGTTTTGCGCTTTTATGGCTGGCAGCCCTATTGTTTGTCACTCGGCCATAATCAGGATAGCTCGTTAATAGATTTTGAGCAGTTGAAAAATAAAGGTTATGATGTGGTGCGGCGTCCCACCGGCGGAAGCGCCATCTTTCATAGTGAAGAATTGACCTATGCGCTTATTCTGCCACGCAAAACCATAGATCACCATAAAATTTACGAACTTTTTCATGGTTTGCTGACCAATGCGTTGCGCCAGTTAGGATATGGCGTTGAGCTGAATTACGTTAGTGATCATGAAAATTACATTAAAGAAGGACGTAAACGGTTTGCCTGTTTTAACCGTCCTGCGTTTGCCGAGGTGAAATTTTCTCACAGGAAGGTTGTGGGAAGCGCGCAAAAAATTTACAGACACGCACTGTTGCAACACGGTTCTGTTTTAATCGGTGAAAAGCAAAATGAAATTATCCGATTTTTGAAGCTAAATGAACCGGAGAAAATCAAATACGAGAAAAATCTTAGAGAACGTTCAGTTTCACTTTTTGAAATCAACAAACAGCGTATTGCTCCCTTGCAAATTGCGGAGGCTTTGCTCCGGCAGTTCGATCAGGTATTGCATTTAAAATTATTTTATGAGCAACTTACTGCCGGTGATATCGAACACGCACAAAAATTTGTCCATCAGTTTAAAATTCAATAACTTAATATTATTCTAAAGCCGAAGTTTATCGAAAAGCAAAATGTGCTTTTCCTGAAGTATGCCGGGAAAAATAAGATATTTAATAAAATTAAGGAGACGTTATGAAACGATTAGTGTCTATCATTTTAGCCCTTTGCTTTTTGGGAAGTTTGGCACAAATAAAAGCCAGTGATTTCGAAGATCATCTGAAAGAGGTCATTGAGCAAAGCAATAAAGTTTATTTGATAGGGTACATTAAACCTTTCCCTACGGCAATCGGCACCGGAATGGGCGGGGCGTTGTTCCATCGCGGCTATTCCAAAACGTTACCGCGTTTTGATGTCGGTTTAAGCGCCACTTATGTGATGATTCCGGAAGAAGATAAATATTTTGGATTTAAACTTCCTTCGGGGGAGAAGGTGCAGGCGCCAACAGCTTTCGGCCCTTCCAAAACCAATAATCCGATGTTGATTCCGGGTTCGGATCAGAACAAATTTATTGTGCCTGTTTTGCATGCCAATATCGGTTTATTTGCAAATTTTGAAGCTATGGTGCGTTTTGCCACAAAAGATTTAGGGGATTTCGGCCGGGTTAATATTTATGGCGGCGGTTTAAAGTATGAATTGAGCGATCTGATTCCGATTCCCATGTTTCCCATTGATTTCGGCGTACAGGCAGCTTATCACAAACTGACTCTGGGTGATTATCTCGATTCAGGCACTTTTTCCATGAATGTGCAGGCCTCGGGAACATTGCCGCATGTTCCTTTGGGGCTTTACGGTGGCGTCGGCTATGATATTTCCAGTACAACCATTAAAACCATGAAACTTGTGCCTGGCACTTCGCTGGGTGATGTGACTATTGACGGTAAAAACGGTTTGCGCCTTAACGCCGGTGTAAGCTTTACTTTGTTGTTCTTAAATGTCCATGCGGATTACAATATCGGAACATACAAATCGATTGCCGGCGGTGTAATGATTGTGTTTTAAGTTTTTCAATGCTTAAAACCGAAAGAAACATTTTTTGATAAAACGCGTTGCAGGGATAGCTCGCTATTGGCGGGCTATTGCTATTCTTTTTATAGGATTTCAGATTGTCAAAGAAGCGGCGCCTGGATGCGTGCTTTTTGATTGTTTTTTAATGAATTGGGAGATTTAGTTCTTTATGACCACATTACTTGCAGTTATTTTCGTTTTTGGCCTGCTTGTGATTATTCATGAGTTTGGACACTTTATTGCGGCTATTCTAATGGGTGTTCGGGTTGAGCGGTTCTCTATCGGTTTTCCCCCGAAATTGTTTAGCAAAACAATTAAGGGCGTGGAATTTGTCATTGCCGCCATTCCTCTTGGCGGTTATGTGAAGATGGCCGGTTTCCTTGATGAAAGCATGGATACCAAAATTACGGGTGCCCCCGATGAATTCCAGTCGAAACCCGCCTGGAGGAAAATATTGATCATTTCCGGCGGCGTGATCATGAATTTTTTACTGGCTGTTGTTGTCCTGGCACTGCTGAATTTTTATCAGGGTGAACGCATCATTCCGGAGACAACCATTGGATGGGTCGGACAAAAGGGTGTTGCTGTACAGATCGGTCTTCAAAAGGGTGATAAAATTTTAAAGGTTAACGGGCAGCCGGTGCACAATTGGAACGAAATGCAGGAACGGTTTGTCGATAATTTGGGCAAGGATATTATTTTTACCGTAGAACGCAACGGGGAAATTGTTAATCTAAAATACGATAAAAGTTTTTTTAAAGAAAAGAACGGTGAGCAGCTTGATATTGCTCCGGAAATTTCAGCACGCGTCGGTGATATTACACCCGGTATGCCTGCAGAAAAGATTGGATTGAAACGCGGTGATTTAATCCTTGAAATTGCCGGACAGCCTATTAAGGACTGGACACAGATGACCCAGGTCATACGCAAATATCCGGGGGAAACGATTCCTATTAAGTGGAAACGCGGTGATTCGGTTTTTACGGCTAAAATTACACCGCAGGTCTTCGAAGAAAAAGGGAAAGACGGTAAAATAACCAAGGTCGGTAAAATAGGTATTTCTCTGTTTTACGAACATCGTGATGTGGGACTTGGCAAAGCGATAGTTTTGGGCTTTAACAATACCATTGATTTGATTTCTCTGAATGCCAAAGCCATTTACTGGATTTTTACCGGAACCAAATCTGCACGCGAATTGGTTGGCGGACCCATTATGATTGCCAAAATGGCCGGGGATGCCGCACGCGCTGGATGGACTTATTTATGGTACTTAATTGCGGCATTAAGCTCTGTGCTGGCTTTTTTTAATATTTTGCCCATTCCCGGGCTGGATGGCGGGCATTTGGTTTTTATCATTTGGGAAGCGCTGAGAGGTAAACCCCTCCCAATAAAAGTCAAATTGCGTATTCAGCAGGTTGGGCTGGCGATTTTGTTTACACTGATTATTTTCATTTTTTACATCGATATCAGCAGATTGTTTTTTAAATAGTAATTTGTAGAAGCGCCCGAACCGTTTGCCGTTTACGATGCATAACCGCGGTTAAAAAATGCGGTGGATAAATTTCCGCTTCACTACGTTTAAAAAAACGTTTTGACGTTCGAATGTTTTTTAACGGAATCCAAAATGTCCCTTATTGAAAAGATTGATCAGTTTATTATTGAAAGCCTTCGTCACCGGTACGATAGTCGGGCCCCGCAGGTAACGTTTTTGCTGAATAAGGCTGATTCCTGCTCAGATGTATCCAATCGCAGCGGACAGGTTAAAGTAAAACTATCTGCGCCGCAAACCTTTCAGAAATTTGTTTTTCGGTTTCCTCAAACCAGAATTTATTACTCCCTGTATCAAAATACCCAATGGGAAATCAAAATTCTGGAATATTTTAACCGGACAATCGTATTTTATAAAAAACGTGGAAAAGCAGCACCGGTTCAATTTCAAACACAAGAAGCTTATTCCGTTTATTCTTTGAACCCAACTGCCCGGGAAAAGGGGAATGGTCTCGATTCAAGCGGGGTGTTCTGGATTGCGCCCAAAGGTGAAAACGGGGTGAAAGACTCTGCAGTCATTGCGTGGTTGCAGGCCATACGTCAGGCAGAATATGCCTTCCATCCCTTGACGTTCTTTCAAACAAGCGACCATACATTGCAAAAAAAAATAGATCAGTGGTTTGCGCAGGTACAGTTTACGGATAGCGCAGGCAAGCTGACACAGGAAGCCATCCATGCGCCCGGTTTTATCTGGCTGATTGAATTCTATTTAAAGATAGGCTGGTGGGAGCGTTTATCTGAATTCTTCAAAAATTTAAAAAGTGAAATTAAACATACACCGCAATTGATATTGGCCGCCAGGCAGCTCAATACGTTTTTACAGGCAATAAATAAAAAACCGGTCGATGTTCCGCAAGATACCTTTCAACAAAAAAAACGGACATTCTTTTATCGCTATTTTCTGCCTGATGAACCAGATGAAACAATCGGCAAAGATGTGCAAAAATTCTGGGAATACCTTCAAATTCCCGCATTACGTCTGCGCTGGGAGCGTGAAATTGCTTTAAATCCGGATGAATTTATTGCATTTGTGATGCTGGCTATTGAGCAAAAATTCTGGTGGGCAACCCAGGCAATTGACTTTGTACGTTCCTTTTTACCGGAGGCGTATAAGCTGTTTTTCAATTTGTTAACGGCAATATCCTCCGGAATTTGTCTGACGCCCAAGGAACACGCTTTTCGGATCAGCACACTAAACGGACAACGGGAAAAAACGTTGCTGGCTTTACCCTGGTCGGTTAAATATTACGCTTTCGGTAAACAAAACTTTACCGAACTTTTTATTCATCCTTTTGCACTGGAGATAAATTTAAATCAATACATAGATTTTGAGATTAATTTATGCGAAAAAGAAGTTCGTTTAATTCCGGGCATTTTTAAACCGCCGTTGGATTTACCGTCCTGGCGGACAATTCTTATTGAGTTCGGCGATATTCGAATCCGATTTCCTCTAATTTGGCAGCAGGCAACTTTGAAATTAAATGACACCCGTTTAAAATTTTTGCGGAAGAAAAAGCGTTTTCAGATTACCGTTAAAAATACGAAAAACCAGGGCCCGATTAAAATTAATGGGCAACTCATTGAAATGCGGCCTGATCGATTTGCCAAATTTTATTTGCCCGTAGAGAAGAAAGCGAGCAGGACAGCTATTCGGCCTTTTACACCAACCGGTTGCCGGATTACCACTCTCAGCTTAGGGAATAATGCTTTTACATTACGTGGTGTAGCGTTTGATAGCTTCGGCATTT
>Ga0256842_1001945_pt1 | contig 15626 bp, 13 predicted proteins | sample 4559240metaG_FD_185973 | JGI IMG/M metagenome (GOLD analysis project Ga0256842, IMG submission 185973) | Hydrothermal vent microbial communities from Guaymas Basin, Mexico - 4559-240 | ecosystem: Environmental > Aquatic > Marine > Hydrothermal vents | place: Mexico: Guaymas Basin | collected...
AAAATATTTCTTTAGTAATTCCTAATTTCACAAGCCACCTCCACAAATAAGCACATATATAGTTTTAGTTATTTTGAAGTTTTTAGCAAGTTATTCTCTTATTTTTAAGATAAAATATCAAATAATAGTAACTATTCAGGCTAATTTTTTATTTTTTAATAAAATTTATTTTATTTTTTAAATTTCCGATAGTATATTAATGGAAGTTAGCAAGGATTATTTATCCAAATTACTAGGAATAATAGAAGAGCAAAAAGGAGTCATCCAAGCTCAGGCTCGTATAATAGAAGAGCAACGGCTAGAAATTATCAAATTAAAAGTTCATATAAAGAAGCAAGATGACATAATCTCAAAACTTATATCAGAAGTTACAGATTTAAGAATCAAGGTTTTAGAAATTAATGATTTAAAAGCCGAAAATAAAGAATTAAAAAGAGAAAATAAAGAATTAAAAGCTGAAATCAAGAAACTTAAGGGAGAAAACTCTAAAGATAGTAATAATAGCAGTAAGCCACCTAGTAGTAATAAATTTGGAAGTCGTCATCGTAATAATAAAAAGAAAAGTAATAGAAAGGTGGGAGGTCAGGCTAAACATAAGGGAAACAACTTAAATCGTTCAGAAACATCAGATGCAGATATAATACATAGCCCTGATTATTGTATTAACTGTGGCATAGATTTATCTAAAACTGATTTAAGTGGTTACCAAGAGAAATATCGTCAGGAAATAGACATTGTAGTCCAAAAGTATATAAAAAATCATCATTTAGGTTATAAGGTTTGTCCTAAATGTGGGAAAGTAATATATGGAAAATATCCATCTCATATAAAAAGCAACCTTCAGTATGGGACAACATTAAGAAGCTTTTCTAGTTATTTATCTACAGTGCAGTTAATACCTTATCATAGATTAAGTAAATTATTTGATGATTTATTCAATATACCTTTAAGCAGTGCTAGTATTTATAATTTTAATACCAAAGTGAGTAATAATATTGAAAATACTTTAGAAGATATTAAAAGTAATATTTTGAGAAGTGATTTAATACATGCTGATGAAACAGGTTTATATTGTAATAATAAAAGATACTGGGGATATGTATTTAGTAATAAATCTTTTACTTATCTTGATTTTAATAAGTCTAGAAGTAAAAATGCACTTGATGAATTTGGGATTCTGAATAAATATACAGGTAAATTAATGACTGATTTTTATGCTATGTATAGGAAATATCCTAATATAGATAATTATTTTTGTAATGCTCATCTAATGAGAGAATTAACTTTTCTTCATGAAATAGATGGAAAATATTGGGCTAAAAGATTCTTTAATATACTTTTAAGTTTAAAAAATCTTGATAGGAAAGCCAAGAATTATAAAAAGGAAAAAAAGCATTTAATATACCTTCTTAAATCCATCATTAAAACTAATTTGAGCATAGAAACAAGATTACATGAGGAAAATGTAAAAAAAATAGAAGAAGAGAGACTCAAAAAGGATTTAAAAAAGAGAAGGGGAAAATTTGCTCAGACAAATGCTAAAAATTTATTGGATAGATTAAACGAAAATCTTGAAGGGTACTTGGGATTTGCTCATAATATAAATATTCCATTCACAAATAATCTAGCTGAAAGAGATTTTAGATTTATAAAAATTCAACAAAATATATCAGGTACATTTAGAACTGAAGAGGGAGTAAGTAATTTTCTTAGAATAGCTTCTGTAATATCTACATTAAAAAAACAAAATCTTAATATTTTAGAAAGCTTAAAAACTATTTTACTTGGAAAAAAACTCATTTTGGATTATGGATAAGAATATTAAATAGTGTAATTTAACTAAAATTTAGAAAAATATTGACATATTTAACAGAAAATTACCTCGTTTTGATGAGGTAAATGCTGGGTTATGACTGCTTGATATTTAAAATTAATGAAAATTAGCCTGAATAGTTACGTTTTTTGTATAATTGAGGTTTTAAGGAAGGATAGTCATTACTTCCATGATGGAGGAGCTATTATCACTGTTATCAGATATCCCACCAACAATAAGAGTTAATCCTGTTGAAGTCAATACTGATTTCGCTCCATATCTTGGGTTATTTAAAGAGATTGTTTTTTCTGATTTCATACATGAACTAGTTCTTAATTCAACAATTTGACTATCAGTAATTGGTTTATTATCACCATTATGCCCTCCTGCAATGATAACAGTGTTTGCATTTACATTATTTACAGTAATATCACCCCTTGGTTCTTCTAGGTCACATATATATGAAACATCTAATGGAGTTGCAGCTTCAATATCTTTGATTGGAGAATTAAATGTATTGCCAGAGTGCTGAGAGAATCCACCTATAAAATATACTTTACCATTATAAAAAACTGCACTGTGTTTTGTTCTTGGATTTTGCAATGTTCCAATTACAGATATTTCACTTATAGTAGAGTCAAATAGGAATACTTTATTAGAAACAGTATTTGCATCATTACCTCCAGCAATAATAGCCTTTCCGTCACCAATATAAGTTGCGGTTGTATTTTCTAATCCTGTTGGTAAATTAGCTAATCCAGAAAATGTATTTGCGATAGTATTAAAAGATATTATGGTATCACTATATTTTTCTGTTCCATTATCTAAATATTTACCACCAAATAAATATATAAAGCCACTTTTTGTGAGTATCGTAGATTGATTACTCCCTTTTGAAACAGGCTGTGCAGGAAGTTCTGTTATCATACTACTGATTTCATTTGTCTCTGGATTAAATATTTCTGCTGTGCCAATATCACCATTATTGTTAATTCCTCCCGAAATCAACACTCTTGGCTCTTTAGGATTGTTTTTATCGCTTGTATCAAGATAATATAAAGTAGCTGTATGAAATGCCCTTGCTATATTTGAATTTAGTGCCACAATTGCGAGCTTTTCAGGTGAATATACATAAACTTTTGAAGTGTATCCATTTACATCTTTTCCACCCCAAATAAGAACTCTTCCATCAGGAAGATTAGTAATAGTATGGCCTTCTAGGTTTTTGATGCTATCATTAATCCCCATTTCTGAGTTTTCTAAAGTAATTGCTTTATTTACAGGTATTAAAAATATAGGATAGGTTGATTGCAAGTTATTTACATTAATAATATTACTAATACCTCTAGCAATAGTTTCACCATCAATATTTAATATTTCTTCCATAATTTGATATTTTTCTAAATTGACTTCAGATAGTTTATAAGATTTAGTATCATTAAAATCAAATTTTTTAGATTCTATTATATTTTCTGTTGGATCATTTAAAGTCCAAAAGTTTTCTGTTCCAGCTGTAATTCTCATATCTGCAGCATTTGTAAGAAATGTCGTATCTGATGGATATATTGTTTCAGTTGAAACATTTTTAGGTGTTGTTGCTGTTCCACATGAAAATATAAACAATGTTGCAAGTAATAATATAATATATTTCATTTTATACCTCAAAATAACTCCCATGTGCCACTTGGAACTGATGTTTGTGTTGAATTTGTATCTTGTGTAAGAACATAAACTGTTCCTGCTGTTGCTCCAACAACTACAACACCAACAATAGTCCAAACCCACCATTCTGTATACCAAGCTCCATTATTATCTTTCTTTTTGTTACTATATTTATCTAAATTCAAATCACCGTCTAAGCTAGTATAGTCTGCATTTGAAATATCAATATCTTTTTTATCCTTTTCTTCTTCTTCTTTAACTGTATCAACAGAGTCTAGGTCAATTGTATCATCATTATCTTTTTTTACTTTTACAGCATTGGTTTTATCTTTTTTTATATTGTTATTAGTTGCAACAACTACTGGTTTTCCCCATTTTAATTCTTTATAAGAAACAAATGGTACTATTCTTAAACTTGTTTTTTTAACTTTTTTAACCTTTTTAACAGTTTTCTTCTTTATTGTGATTGGCTTAAGAGAAGAAAAGTTATCAATTCCTTTTACAATTTCATTACCAATTCTTAAACCTTCAACATCACCAGTTAATAGATCAGAATCAAATTCACCTTTTGTTAAAAATGATATAACTTTAGTTTCTGCATTATATAGATAGATTTGAGCATTATACATATCATGTTTTTTAGTGCTATTGCCAAAAACAATAAAATCTACCTTCATCCTTTTAGCAAATATCTCTAAATTATTTTTTATATCTTCATTAAATTCAGCTTTTTGTAAATTTAAGTAAATACTTGAGAGAATTTGACTATCAGTCTTTTCTTTAGATTCTGTAGTTTTTGCCTTAACTTCTTTTTTTACTTCATTCTTTTTATTTTTTATAACTATTTTACCTGTCTTTTTTCTTTTGGTTAGCTCAAATATTTTCTTTTTGACAACTTTTTTATTTGAATCAAGTACTATCACAAAATGTTTCCCATAAGACAAGTTTGTTACTTTAACGGGTGCATTTCCTAAAGAAATGCCATCTATGACTAATTCATAGGTAGATGGAGCATTTAAAGTGATAGATGCCTTTGCTTTTTTCTTACTTCTTTTTCTTTCCCTTTTATATTTCACTAAATATCTTGGAGAAAAGTTTTTAACATCAAAGGTAAGATTTCTACCAATTGATATAGCTGTTTTTATGTCAGCTTTTGCTTCATCATCCATTTCATCTAAACCTTCATAATAAGCTTTATTAATATAAGCTTCAAAAAGGGGTTGAATTGTTTTTAAGTTATCATAGTTTTCTTCATATGTATCTATAATTTGTTGCCATGATTCAATGAGCATACTGTATTCTTTATCTTTTATTTGTTGCTTAATATCATTTTTTATTGTCGCAATTTCTTCAAATTTAGAGTTATCAAAAATTCTTTGAGATTTTTTTTCTTCTTTTTTAACTTCAATTTTTTCTTCTACTTGAACATTGTGCTTAAAATATTCAATTCTATTTTTGGTTTCAAGTTCATCTTTTATGAATTGAGTCATTCTCCTGGAGAAAGAAGCGTTTCCTTCTGCCTCAATATTAATAACAGTAACTCTATACTTTTTAGCATGCAAAACTCCTGCACTTATATAGGGTATGTAGTTGATTGGAATAGTCATTAAGTAAACTAAAATAATACTTAGTAATTTTTTAAACATAGATGCCTCTAAATATAAAACGAATATTTATAACATAATTAAGCTAAATAAGTCAATCAATTGATTTTCAAGTAAATCGTTCCTCTATTTCTTCTATTTCTAGAGCTAATATTTCCCATTTATCTTGTAAGTTATCTAAATTTTCATCTAATACTTTAATTGTTTTATTTACATTTGCAATATAATCGCTTGTGTTGTCATAAAACTCAGGGCTTGACATTTCTATGATTAATTCTTGTTTTTCTTTTTCTAATTTATCAATATTGTCTTCAATCTTTTTAAATTTTTCTAATATTGGTTTTAATACTTTTGATTTTTTTTGTCTAAGCTCTGCTTCATATCTTTTTTTATCTTTTTTATTTATATTATTATTGGCGTTTTCTGTTTTATCATTATTTACATCTCCCTCTTCCAAACCAATTTTTTCTAAATAATAACTTAATCCACCATCATACTTAATTATTTTTTTATTTTTAATTAACAAAATAGAGCTTGCTAAGTTCTCAATAAAGTATTTATCATGTGATACAAGAATAATTGTTCCATTATATTCTTTTAGTGCTTTTAATAGTAATTCTTTTGTTTCTATATCTAAGTGATTTGTTGGCTCATCAAGAAGAAGTAAATTAGATTTTTCCAATAGTATTTTTACTAGTGCTATTCTAGATTTTTCTCCACCACTAAGGGTTGATATTTTTTGAAAAACAATATCTCCTGTAAACATAAAACTTCCTAAAATTCTTCTAATTCTCGGAATATCTTCAAAGTCAGCAAAGCTTTCAACTTCTGTAATTATATCATTATTACCATTTAGCTCATCTATTTGATGCTGTCCGAAATATGAAAACTTAACATTATAGCCAAGTTTAAAATTTCCCGAATACTTTAATAAGCCTACAATAATTTTTAAAAGAGTTGTTTTACCTATACCATTTGCTCCAACAATTGCGGCTATTTCATTTCTGTAAATAGTTAAATTTGCATTATCAAAAATTTTATGTTCTCCATATTTTTGTGTTAAATTTGATATATTTAGTACTTCTTTTCCTGACGATTCAGAAAATGGTATATGAAATCTTATACTTGATGCTTTTTGTGGTAATATAATTAAATTTTTTTCTAATTTCTCTAATTGTTTCATTCTACTTCTTGCTTGGGCTGCTTTAGTTGCTTTTGCTTTAAATTTATTTATAAATTTTTTTAAATGTTCTATTTCTTCTTGTTGTTTTTCATATTGCTTATAAAGTAGTTCTTCGTTTTCTGTTTTTTGTTTTAAATAGAAGTCATAATTGCCACCATAAGTGTTTATTTTATTAATTGATAGTTCTGTAATATGATTTGTAACTTTATTTAAAAAATCTCTATCATGGCTTATGATAATTAAAGTGCCTGGGAAATTAGACAAATAACTTTCAAGCCATATTAAAGCGGGTAAATCTAAGTGATTTGTTGGTTCATCAAGTAGTAATAAATCAGGATTCCTTAATAAAAGTTTAGATAAATAAACTCTCATTCTCCAACCACCAGAAAATTCACTAATAGGTTTATTAAAATCTTCTCTTTTAAAACCAATACCGGATAATATCATTTTAGCTCTAGTTTCTAACTCAAAACCACCAATATGTTCAAATTTAGTAGATAATTCAGTATATTTATCCAGAAAGTTTTCCTTTCCTTCAGCTAATTTATGTTCTAAATCCTCTAATTCCTTTTGAAGTAATAAAATTTCTTCATTATCTTCAAGTAATTCATTTAAAATAGTTTTATCAGAAACTATTTTATGTTCTTGAGGCAGGTATGCAATATTTAAACTTCCTCTTTTTTTTATTTCTCCTTTATCTATATCTTGTTCTTGAGTTAAGATTCTAAATAATGTAGTCTTTCCTACTCCATTTCTACCAATTAATGCATATCTACTACCAGATTTTATATGCCACGAAGCATTATCAAAAATTGTTTTACTACCAAACTGTAAATGTATATTATTAAGATGAATCATGATACTCCCAAATTTAAAGCTTTTTAAAGTAACAAAAGATAAATAATTTTTCAAGTTAATAAATTTAATTGACATTTTTTCTATATTAAATTAAAATAGTTTTTTAATTACTCATTAAGGGGGCTTTATGAAAAAAATCTTATTTTTAGTATTGTTGTCAACAATATTTATTTTTGCATCTTGTGGTGGTGGTACAGAATCAAATCCAACTAAATGTACAAGTAATTCTGAGTGTGAATCAAACGAAACTTGTAATACCGATACCGGAAAGTGTGAAGAAAACTTTGGCTGTACAAATAATAGGCAATGTGATGCAGGGGAAATTTGTAACTTAAGTACAAGTACTTGTGAAAAAGTATTTATTTGTACTTCTGCACAATCTTGTTACGACCATGACTCAACATGGAATGCTGATTCTAATCCAGTAATGTGTGTTGCTGGAGAGTGTAGAGCAGATGGTTGTAAATCTAATCAAGATTGTACAGGTGGTAAACTTTGTAATGTCGCAAGTGGTAAATGTGAAGAAGCTGCTTCATGTGATAATGTAGGTGAAGTAAAAATTGTAACACCAAGTATTGTTTTAACAGAAGGTTCTACAAAAGAGTTAAAAGCTATTGTTTTAAATAGTAACGGTGCCCCTATTAATATAAATGGTTCTTTTACATGGGCGTCAACTAATACTGATATTGTTGCTGTTGACAATAATGGTGTTGTTACTGGTGGAACAGCAAGTGGTTCTTCGGATATTACTGTTTCTATCTGTGATAAAACTTCTGATGCACTAAATATTCAGAACTTTGCAACAGTTGAAGCTGGTAAACTTAGAGTTATTGTAAGAGATGTTGATGGTAATAAAGTTACAGGAGCAACAGTAAAGGCTAAAGATGAAACTCTCTCAACTGATGGTGAAGGTGTTGCTTTATTTGATAATACTGAAGCTAAGAATAATATTACAGTAACAAAAGCTGGTTTTCAATCACTTACTTTCTTAGATGTTGAAGGAAATGATATTATTGCTTATTTAATAAAAGCTGTTGATGATACTAAATCAGGTGGATTCAAAGGAATGTTTGATTTTGACCACCCTACAATTAAAAAGAATGGTTTAACTAGGCTTGGGTTTGCAGGAGCATCTTTACCTGGAAATATTTTAGATTTAGATTTTGGTTTATTATTAGGTGAGCCAATTATGAGGCATATTGATACTGCTGGTATTCAAGCAGATATCGCTCTTCCATCAGGTTTAGTACTGCTTTTAGGCGATGACGATATCGTAAGTGATTCTTATGCAGCAACTGCTCTTGAAGGCGACAGAACACTTTGGGGCTGGGGTGGTAGAGGTTCTTTATCACAAGTTTTAGGAATTGTACAAGAAGCTATGGATGCTGGAGTTGAAAACTTAGATATGGGTAAATTACTATCTCAATTAATGCCTATTGCAGAAAAGTTTAATCATTCTATTAAAGCAAGTCAAAATATAACTCTTTGTCCTAAAGTAGCGGATGTTAATGATATTAATGGTGATCAAGATACAACAGATTTGATTCCTGATTTTGATAGTAGTTGTTTTCCAACTATAAACATGACTTTAAACCAACCTTTATCTCAAATGTCAACATTTAAATTTCCTGTACTTCCAACAATAGAAGGTGAAAGGGCTGAAGTTGAAATATTACTTGTTTCTACTATTGTAGAAGGAAAAGGAATGGTTCCTCTTGGTTTAGGTGCTGGAGTTGATAAAAAAGATAATAACGATACTGCAGATGGTAAAATTGATGATACTCATATAGTTTATGCGCCTCAACATGATGGGATAGCAAATAATGACAGTATGGTTGTATCTATGACTATGATTATTAATAAAGATGCAATGAATCCTCAAGGGGAAACTAAAACTGAAGATATGATGGTTAAATTAACTGGTTTAGTTAAATTTTATAAAAATGGTGTAATTGAAGATGATATTGATATGTCTAATGATACTTATTTAAAATTAGCTGAAGATGCAAAACTTGAAAATAATGTTGTTACTTTCACAGCAATTGATGGAGCAACTCTTTATAGGCTAAGTGTTGTTGATGCCGATGGTAATGTTTGGGTAGTTTATTCTCCTAATACAAGTATTTCTATTGCTGATAAGCCTATAGGTAGTATTGCAACTATTATCGTTCAAGCTGTAACATTATCAAAAGATAATGTCGCACTTAGTTATAGTGATTTATTAAAATTTAATAGTTCAAACTTAGACGATTTAGTAAGATTAATTAAAAAGTTTTCTGCATATCAAATTGATTTATCTGCAAAATAATTAACTCCAGATAAGTTTCCAAATATATAAAATATACTCTAGTTATTTAATTTAAAATAAAAATAATAATAATCTTATTCACTTTCAAAAACGAGTTCTGTTAGTATTACAATAACGGATAAATAAATGATATTGAAACCTGATACTATTTTTAGCCAGAAGAAAAATTCTGAATTTATATTGTCTAAAAATATTAGGGTAGTCATTTTTAATACACCCATTAATAATGGAAGTATTAATGGATAAATAATTATTGCCATTAAAATATTTTTAGTTCCCGAAATAATTAAAGAAAAGAATGTAGTAAGCATTACATAGCCAATTGAGCCTAGCAATATAGTTAAAATAAACCAATGAATATTAAAATTTACGCTAAAATTAAGAAAAATAAAAGTTAAAAATATTATAAAAAATTCCCAAATTGTAACAATTAACATATTAGATAAAGTTCTTGTGATTATCAAAGTTGTCATTGAAATCGGAGATAATAAAAATCTATAAAAAATAAAATTATCGCTTTCTTCTCTAAAAGATTCTGATAAAATATTTGTTGAACCTAAAATTATAACAGACCAAATTATGCCTGGAGTAACTTTGTTTAGTAGTTTAGGAGATAAATCAAATGAAAATGCAAAGATTACTACAATTAAAAATGAAAAAAACATTAAATATAGTAGCTTTTGAGGATTTCTAAAAGAGTTTTTTAAATGTATTAGTATTAAATTAATTATTAATTTCAATTTTCCCATTTTCTAAAGAGTAATAAATGCTGTTTTCTATTTTATTAACATGATGTGATATCATTATTATTAACTTATTCTGTTTTGAGAGTTCAATAATATGGTTATTTAATATTTCTTGAGATTCTATATCTAATCCTGAAAATGGTTCATCAAAGAGGTAAATTCCATAGTTAAATGATAATGATAAAGCAATAGATGCCTTTTGTTTCATTCCTCTTGAGAATTTTTTAACCTGCATGTCATTAAACTGCATCAAATTAAAGTTTTTTCTTAAATCTTTTGCCTTTTCTAGTTTTGAACTATAAATTTTATTAAAAAAATTGAAATTTTCTTTTAAACTTAGTTCTGGATAGAGCATAGGTAAATGAGTAATATATGATAAATTATTTTTCTTGTTTTTTTTGAAGTTTTTAAATGTTATATCATTATATAAAATATCTCCAAAATCAGGGTTTAAAAATGTAGCAATTAATTTAAGCAGTGTAGTTTTACCACTTCCATTTTTACCATTTATAAAATGTATATTACCGGAGTTGAAAGTATTACTAGCTTTTTTTATTATAAATTTATTTTGATAAGAAAAGGAGAGATTTTTTAATTCTATTTTCATTAAGTTATGATATTTTATCAGTCTGCTGTAAATATGAATGGATATGCAATTTTACATTTTCCACCTTGCGGTTTATTGAATCTCCATCTTTTAACTTGTCGTTTTAAGCAAGAAGCCATTCTTGCATTTCTTACTGTATCTTGTTGAACGCTTACTGATTCAACTTTACCACTTAAGCCAATAATCCATACAAGTTTAACTTTACCTTTTAAACCACGGCTTCTTTGTAGCTCTTTTTCATAACAGTATCTAATACTTCTACTTTTTCTACTAACAACTTTTTGAATATCTGATTTTTTACAAAATCCACTAAAACTAGCTTTACCTTTTCTTAGTTTAGGTACTCTTCTCTCTCCTTTTCTACCTTTAGACAAAGAAACTTTAGTTCCTCTACCTCCACCGGTATCAATATCTCCAGTACCACCAATTCTACCATAACCTGTACCGCCACCGCCTGTACCTGTTCCTCTAAATCCAGTACCACCACTACCACGGCCGGCAACAAATTCATCTCCACTAGTTCCATTAAATGAAGCTTGAAGTCTTCCTGCAACATTTGGGCCACTGTCATCTGTTAAATCTGTAAAACCACTATTACTTACCGCACCAAAAACACCTCTTGCTTTTAAAGACTTAGTAATAAGTTCTCTTCGAGCCTTAGGTATTTTAGTTTTTATGTATTTAGGAGTTTTTTTGTCTCCAATTTTACCTTCTTTACCACCCATTCTTTTACCGATATTTTCATTTTTACGGCCTTTCTTCTTTTTATCTTCATCTTCTTTTTTATCTTCTTCTGCCTCTTCTATCATCATTTTAGCAAATCTATCGGGGATATCAGCAAAGGATAATTCATCCTCTGTTGTTTCCATTGCAGAAACATAAAGTGCTAAAACAAGATGAAGAATTGCAGTAATAAGCAAATAGAAAGCAAAATTTTTATCAAACTTAAATGTTCCACCTGTTGCAACAGCAACTTCTTGAACAAAACCCCAAGAAAGAGTTTGTTCTCCAATATCAATATTACCAGAATCAAAAGGACTAACTTCTGCACTGTAGTTCTTACCTGACTTTTGACATTTTTCTTCCATGAATTTTTTGAGGCTATATTCTTCTTTATTTACAACAATATCTCCTTCCATTCCTTCTGTTAGATTTAATTGATATTTTCCATTTTCTTTTGGAGTAAGCAAATTAAAACTAGAACCAAGTTTAACAACTTCTGAATGGATAGTAAAAACTGTTGTTTTTGAATCTTCACCTATTGTAATAGGTTTTGGCTTTAAAAAAGCTTCTTCCTTAAGAATTGTTTCATTCCAAATTAATGCAACTTTTAAAAAGGTTCTTTTCTCCTTTTTTCCCATTTATCACTCCTAAAAATAATAATGTAAGTAAATTATTATTCACTCACCGAATAAAGTAATAGAATACACTACTAAAATATAAAGTAAATGTCAAATAATGTTTAAAAATTTAACACGAAAACTTTACAACCATTATTATTGACAAGCGTTTTTATTTAAAGTTCCATAAAAATTATATTTTTATTTGAAAATAATATATAGACTAAGTTGTTTCTATCAGTTTTTTAAAAACAGTAAGAACTCGCCCTAAAGTAAATACTTCATTAGTTTTTAATAAAATTTCTTGATATTTCAATATTTCAAAATTCATATCTGATTTTTTATAAACTAAAAATTTTTCATTTTCTCTTAAGTCTTGATTCCATAAATCAGTTAAATAATAGGAATTATTTACTTTAGCAAAAACATAATTGTAGTATTGAAAGATTGGGTGCTTTTCATTTAAATTAATATAACTTAATCCTAAAAATTGTAAAATTGATCTATTAAAAGAAACTGTTAAGGGGTTTGATTCGGCAAGCTGTTTTAAGTCTTTATATATAGGTATAGTTAATTCATTTTTAATTTTAGATTTAGAATTGTTCTTTGGAAGTTTATCATCTAAAAATCTAACAGGTGAGTTTAATCCCTCTGTAAAAAACCAATTTGCATCTATATTCATATTTCCTAGCATAATCATTAATAAATCTTCGGGAATATTTTTTCCCCTTTTTGGGAAAACAACTTTATCATTACGATACTCTATATCATCTTTAAAAAGCTCTGAAATATGATATGCGGTGTATTCATCTACTCCCCACTCCCTCATAAATTTAACTTTAGCTCGCTTAAAAGATAAGTGTTTATATTTATTATTTCTTTCCATATAGGCTTTAAAGGCTTGATTTAATTTCTTTCTTGTAAATTTTTTAATTTCATAAGTGAGAATTTCGCTTTCTAAATCCTTTCCTGCTATTAGTTCTTGAAGTGTTGACCACATAGATACTCGCCTCCTTAAGTATAGTATAATTATTATTTGTAAAATGTCAATAATTTTGTTTTTTTTGTAAAATGTTAATATAATGTTTTTTTTTAAAAGTGAATAATTTTAATTTTATTAAGTCAAGACTAATATGTGAGTGATTTTATTTATTTAGGGGGAGATATGGCTAATAAAAATATTGCAAAAATTGTTGAAGTTGGAGGTCTTGCATTTTTAGGAGGTACTGCTTGGGTATTAGCTAGAAAAAATGAGAAATTACAAGATAATATCAAAAAGTTAAGAAAAGATTTTATGAAACAAAAGGGGAATCTTGAATTACTAAAGAAGACATTAAGGCTTACTCATGATAAATATATGAATTTAAGAGATGGATTGAAAGGACATGTAGAGTCTATGGTTAATCTTAAGGATAATAAAGAATGGTCTAAGGATACCAAGATATTAACAGAAAAATTTCCTGAAATGGATTTACAATTTATGGCACCTGATATTTTAATAGCTAAGTTAAGTGGATTGATTGATGCTTTTATTTTAAATAAATGGAGTATTGTGCCTTCTGAATATAAGAAAATAAAAAAGTCCATGCTTAGTAATGGAGAAAAACTGGATATTTATAGTAAAGATGATCTTAAATTAGTGCTTGATGTGCTAATTAAAATAAACTCTATATCTATGGTTCATTATACTTTTTTGTTAAAATTTTATGACTATTATAAGAAAAAAATTATTATTGATGGAGATATTCCTAAAGATTATGATAATGACGAAATAGAGTATTTTTTTAATTTTACAGTAAAAATGGTATTGGAAAATCTATAAATATAGTGATTATGGAGGAAACGATGGTGAGTAAAGTGTTAAAACTAGTTGCTTTAGTGGGGGCGGGTGCTTCATTGTACTTAATGACTGGAGATAATAGTAATTGTAAAAATTATATTAAAAAAAGAAATAAAATACTAAAAAATAAAAATAACTTATCGATTATGAAAGAGGGGCTTAACAGGATTTATAGCGTAAATGCTGAATATGCTGATGATTTAAAAGAACATGTCAAAGAAATAGATGAAGATTTAACGATAGAGGATTTAATTGAGGATTCTCAAGTGTTAGGTAAGTATTTTACTCAAAAAGAATTGGAGTTTTTTTATTCTGATATGATATTAGCTGTGAGTGTTGGACTTTCAGAGGCTTTTTTAAAAAATAAATGGAGTTGTTTTGATATGTATGATATCCCCAAAAATTATTATCCAAGAGAGTTAAAAGAATTTAGAACAAGAGAAGATTTTGAGATACCTTTAGGGCGTATGAAACGAAAGAAACATATTACTACAAGAGATGAAGAATTGATTTTAGATTTATACGATAATTTTAAGGAGCCTGTTTTGAATAATAGTTATCTATATGTTGATATTAATTTGATAGAATCTGATTTAAACTGTAGTGAATTAACTTATCCATTTGATTTTAATGATTCTAAATACTCTCTTTTAAATGTTATAAATATGATAGAAAATTCATAATTGCCACTTCAACTGCAAAGCATTTTCCGTGGAAAAAAGTAAAAGCATAGCTTTTCTTTTTTTAATTAAAAGAAAATACATACATATAGTATTGATATTATTAGCTAAAAAATATTTTATCTACATTTTACAATAAGTTTTTACAATAAAACAATGTTTTTTTTAATAAAAATACTTGACAAATGTTGAGAGTTTTGTTAGTGTTGTGTATAGGGTTGATTTATTAACTTTTAAAAGGAGGCAAAGCTTATGGCTAAGTCAACAAGAAAACCAAACAAAGGAGCAAACCACGAAGCAGACATTAAAAATGCTAACAAGGGAAATGATGGAAACAACATTACCTATGACAAGAATCAAGGCAATCGTGGTAAACAAAAAAATCCTAATCAAAAAGGTAAAAAATAATCTTTTTTAGGGTTGAGGGGCGAAAGCCCCTCTTTTGTTGTTTTTTGGGGAGGTAAAAATGAAAGGTATTTTAACTAATCATGCAAAAGAAAGAATGAGTAAGCGGGGTATTTCTAACTATGCTATTGAGCTTGCTCTTAGTATTTGTAAGCCCATTTATTCTAAAGGAGCTGAATTTTACTTTATAGGTAAAAAACTTGTTAAAAAATTTATTGATGTAATACCTGATATTGAAAAATATGAAGGGGTGGTTGTTGTATTGAATGCTAAAAAATCCGATATAATAATGACTGTTTATAGGAATAAAAATTTCACTAGGAAGTTTAGGAGGTGATTTATGTGTAAGGTTTTGATATTTAATAAGTTAAATGAAGAAATAGAGCAAATGGAGTTGGAAGAAATAAAAACTCTTGTTTCTAAGATAAAAAATTGGATTAAAGAAGGAAATAAAAAAAAGATAATGCAACTTGACAATTCAAATATACTTTACAGAATACATTTACATGGTAAACACAGAAGAATGATATTTTCATATAAAGATGATATTTTAAAAATTTATGCCATTTTTACAGCTTCA
>Ga0256842_1001946_pt1 | contig 15613 bp, 10 predicted proteins | sample 4559240metaG_FD_185973 | JGI IMG/M metagenome (GOLD analysis project Ga0256842, IMG submission 185973) | Hydrothermal vent microbial communities from Guaymas Basin, Mexico - 4559-240 | ecosystem: Environmental > Aquatic > Marine > Hydrothermal vents | place: Mexico: Guaymas Basin | collected...
CTTATCCCTAAAGTAATTTCACAATCAAAAGCTCTAATGATAGCATCGGTATTGGGTATTATTTTCGTAATAATAGCTCTTACAACTTCAGGTTATACTTCCATATTATTTATTGCGGCTTTAGGTCTTGCAAACTCTATAATGTGGCCAGCCATTTGGCCATTGGCAATTGATGGTTTGGGTAAGTTCACCAAGCAGGCAAGTGCTTTGCTTGTGATGGCAATTGCTGGTGGTGCTATAATGCCACTATTATATGGTGCATTGTCTTCTGACAATTTGTTGGGAAGTCAAATGTCTTATGTTATACTTATTCCATCGTATTTGTTTATTCTGTTTTATGCTTGGTTACAGGGGAGAAACGAAAAGGAAACAGTTTAATTTTGTCAACATATTTGCGAACAATATTTACGAATATTTATATTTACACTTATGAATAACTATACAATTATTATAATATTGAGCATTGTATTTCTCATCTCATGCAATAATGAACAAAACGAAAAACAAATTGACAAGACTTTATTAGTTGAAAATATTAATAAGCAAGATATGGTTTTTGATTGGGGAAGGACTAAATTATTAAAACAGAATCTAATATTAGAACTACAGAGTAGTGAGAAAGCTGACGGATTATTGATTAGCTTTTTGAGTGATTATGATGAGGTAATAAATGAAAATAATAATATTCTTTTTGGTCTAGAGAGTTACGATTCATTAAATACTATTATGAATGAGTCTGATGGGGTTATTTATAATAATGCCTTAGAATTTAAAAAGCAAGCTGATAGCAGTGGCTTTAGTATTTCCTCTTCAGAAGGAATGATATATCTTGCTGAAAGCACTAAATATTTAAAATCAGATATTTTTCCATTGCTCGACTCTATTTCTAGTGAATTTCTTAAATTGTATTGTAACGAAATTGATAATAATTGCTGCGATGATGCTGCTATAATAATATCAAAAGAAGAGTTGCTGAACAGAATGTATATTTGGGGAGAGTTTATAGAAAAGACTAAGGACTTAAAATATTATAGTTTTGCTATAAATAAATTTAATCACTACCGTAGTTTGGTATTTGTTGGAACAGATAATTCGCCTTCTTTTGATATTGAAAGTGGTAAATATGATAAGGAATTACTTAGGTTAATATCCAATATTATTAATTTATATCCTGATTCAAAAACGGCTAATGAGTTAAAAAAATATAAGGACCTACTTGGCTCACATAATTATAAAAGGACTTCTAAAGTTGATTCATTTATAGCACAAAAAATTAGTATAAAATAATAAAAGAGAGAGCGACATAATGCCGCCCTCTCCAATCACACTTTCTGAATTAACCAAATCTCTAACTTAATAGATTATGAAAGTTTTCGTGTGTACATCTCCGTTTGATAATATACGAACATGATATACTCCTGGTACTTGGTGTCCTAAATCTATCTTTGTAGATGATCCGTCCACGTCCATAGTTTGGAGTAAAAGGCCTTGGTTATTCCTAATTTCCATATTGAAAGACTCTACGCCTTCAGGAAGCTCAAGACTGAAGTTTCCTTTATTAGGATTTGGGAATGTGTTTATAACAAAGTCACCATTATTTACAATAGGCTTGTTTTTTGACTCATCACCGTTATAATCGCTAGCTGTAGGATCTAAATAATCAACATATACAAGGAAATCATTCGATGATTCTCCTAATCCACATGCATTATACCCGCTTACTGATATCATAGTATGTCCTACAAATCCATCAGTCCAATCTACATAACCTGTGCTTGTTTGACCATAAATTTGTCCACCAGCACTTATTTCCCATAAGTATTGGTCTGCAAAGCTAGATGTAGCTACATACTCACTAAGATCAACATTGCTTACAACCTCAGTATGACCTGTTATTGCTGGCTTTGTTGGAAGTGGGTTTACTGTTACAGAGTATGATGCTGTTGTTATTAACTCGTTCATTGAACTAGTTACTTCTAAGGTAATTGTGCCGTCATCATCAGCTGTAAGATCATAAACTAAATTTGATCCAGAACCAATAGTTTGTCCATTGATTTTCCATAAATAACTTACATTAAATGGAATTAATGAAGAAGTAATATCATGGCTTAGCTTAACCTCAGTTCCTTCGCAGAAAGTTGCACCTGAAGGGTGACTTGTATTAGCTGTTTTAAGAACTATTGTAGGAATATCAATTGTGTTAATAATATAAGTAGCAGTAGCTATCACATAATTAGAAACAGGATTAATAAGCTCAATACTTACAGTACCATTATCAGTATTTGATAAAGTATAACTAAGAGTGGCAGCTGTGCCAATAGAACTTACAACACCATCTACATCAATGCTCCAATTATAATTTAATGCAAGCATTGTGTTTGAGTTGAAACTAAAGTCAACAATATCACCAACAGCGAAAGTAGAGCCGCTAGCTTGTTCTTCATTATTGAAGTTAAGAACAATTACAGGAGTCTCACAAACATTAATGTTATACTCTGCAGTCATAAGTAGGTTGTTTTGTGTTGAACTACGAACCTCAAGAATAACTTTTCCAGAATCAGCAAGAGTTAATGCTCTATTGATGCTATAACCAGTTCCTATTGTAAATGTAGTATCAGTATTTTCAAGAATCCACTCATAGCTCAAATAACTATGGTATATAGTGCTGAAATTCACATTATTATTCTCACAGAATACAGCCCCACTTGTATGATTTTCACCATTATATGCTACAGTGATTTCTGCAGGACTAGATTCTATAATTTCAATGTTATTATAATTAACAGAGAATAAACCATTGGAATTACCTTTTATGCCTTGGAATTTCATTATTACATTCTGACCTACATAAGTGCTAAGGTCTATAATTACCATTGAAGAACTACCAAAGTCAGTATTATTTACATCAAGGTTCCATACATTTGTCCATGAAGTACCACAATCTGAAGAAACTAATACTTGTGCGGTTTCATTATTAATGATATGGCCATTTATACTGTTAGATACTGTATAGTTAAATAGTAAATGACTATTTGCATTTGTTATTTCAATTTTAGGACTTATAGTAAAAGCTGTATCTCCTTGAGTTAAATTATTTGCATAGAAGCTTGAACCACTACGGCTCATATTTCCGTTGTTATCATATTTCCAATAGTACTGCTCATTGAAATGATTTCCACTTAATGCAGAATATGGAGTAGAATAAACATCTTGAGTAGTAATGCTATAACCAATAGTGTTATTTGTAGATAAAGCATCGTTATTTGTAGTAACAGTTGCTGTCATATCAATTAAACCAGGAGTTTCTGTATCAATAGTGCCGCTTATATTTACTGCTGCACTTTGGTTTGGTTGTAATGCTCCAATATAAGTACCACTAAGTGTGCCTGTAGCTTTACCTGAGTATGCTATTGTAACATTAATAGTATCCACTTGAGTTTCGCCGGTATTCTTCACAACCACAATAAGGTTATGATCAGCATCGCCACAAGTAACATATCTATTTGCATAATTAAACATTGCGTTATTTGGATTATAACTTGCCAATATAAAGTCAGCAGTTTCGGTTACAATTCCTAATGCTTCAATATCAGTAGTAACAATCTTTACATTTGATATTGACATATTATAAGTACTGTAATTTCCATTCGAAAATTCAACTTTGAATTGTACATCTTGTCCTGCAAATGCCGCTAAAGAAACCTCCTCATTTGTATAAGGTAGAGAGCTTAAATTATTGCTATTGGAGAATGTGTTGATTAAGCTATATGTAGCACCACAGTCATTAGAGGCATAAATATTTACTTGGTCGTCCATGCCAAATGAGCCAGAAGTTAAACTGTAATTAAGTTTCAAAATACTACCAGGAGCAATATTTTCAACTTTTGGGCTAAAGGCATAAGATGATCTGTTAAGATTTAAGCTGCCAGATATAATGCTTGATTGATTTGCAGCAAGCATTGCTCCATCATATTTCCAATCCTGATAATTATTGTTGATTGCAACATAATTATTAGCGTGCATATTCCAAATAATGAATGAGGTATTATATACTCCAAATGAGTTATTGTCAATAAAAATCTCTGACTCAATAATATAGGTATCTGGTGACTGAGAATCAATTCCACCAATTGTTATGGTGTCGTATTCGCCAATTGCAAGAGTGCCACTATAATTGAAACTCAATGTGTCTATATATAGGTTTGTGTTATTGCTTTTAACGTTCGATACTATATTGAAATTAGTAACATCAACATTAGAGTTATTATAAACAACAGCATAAATGTTTTCATCAGCTTTACCACAAATTTCGTCTTCAGTATAAATACTCATAAGTGATATAGAAGGAGTTGGTGCTGGTGCGAAACTAATATTATCGAAAGAAACTTTTAGTTTACCAATAGTACTGTTTTTCTCAGTCCATAGTCTAATTGCTATTTCGTCTCCAATATAATTAGCAAGCTCGTAAACAAATGCAGTATCGCCATTTGCAGATGGAATATAATTATTAGAATTGAATGTAGCAACTGTTGTATAGCTTGCTCCACAGTCATTAGATATCTGCACCTGAAACTCATCGTTAGCTCTAAACTCATTATTAAAGTATGAGCCTGATTGAGTATAACTACTTACATTAAATTTAATATTTAGTTCGTCATTTGCTTGAATTAGGCCAATTTTTGAAGTCTGGAAATAAGCAGTATCGCCATTATCAAGAAGCGGACTCACTAAATAACTTCCGTTAGAGTTCCAACTACCATTATTAGCCTCGCTTGTAAAATAATTCCAATTTCCAGGAGTATTATTTCCGTAATAGAAATATGGCATTGTTTGCGTTGCAAATGTCGATAAGGTTTGGAAAGCTGTACCGTCATTATTAGGATTTAAATCGTCATTAAGTTCTGTTCGTACAGCTACTTTATAGTTATTAGGTAGGCTAGTGTTTAATCCTGAAATATATACAGTATCTACACTTCCTGCAGCAATCATAGCTGTGTTTGCAGTAAAGAATGTTGTATCCTGTCCAACTGCAATAGCAAGTTTTACAGGTACATTATTTAAGCTTCCGATTCCATAATTATGAACTATAACCATTGCATCTTCATTGGCGTTTCCGCAAATATAATCTTGCCAATCTCTATTAGGAAATTGTACGGAAGTTACGCCAGCATCGCCAGACGAAACTATATTGAAGTCGTCAATCTGAAATTCGGTGCTTCCGCTAGGGTTAAGCTTATTGAAAGAAATTTTTACTCGTAATGATTGCCCTTGATATGATGTAAGGTCAATGTTTGGAATATATTGCCATTGTGGATTATTTCCAACATTAGTATGGTTTAAGTTATAAACTTCATTCCAGTTGTCACCACAATCGTTAGAGATGAATACTTTTACACTATCTCCATCGCGAAGGTAATTGCCAATGCCTGAATATATATTATACTTAAATGCCAAGTATGAGCCAGAAGTTATTTCTCCAAATTTTGGTGAAATTAATTCTGCATACCCACCATTACTAAGTTGAGGAGTGTGTAAAATATTGCCATTACTAGAGAAATTAATATTTGACCATTTATATGCAAATGGATTATTGCTAAAATCCTCAAGATATGGCAATGCCATTTTATCGTAAATAGTTAATGATCCATTTTGTGAGTTGTTTCCATTATTTGAATCATCCACATCAGTTATATATGCAGTATAAGTGTAAGAGCCATCATCTGTCATATTGAATACAGTATCGAGCTTTACACTAATATTAGATGTATATTTAGGAATAGTATCTATGTATTGAATATATTTATATTCAGAGCCATCAGAAGCCTGTAACTCGAATGTTATTGGTACATTGTATGCAGCAAATCTGCTATTATTAGAGTAAGTAACGAAGAATTCATTTGCATTATCGCCACACCATGCATCTATACTCGAGTATATATTATTAAGAGCCACATCATTCATTGGCTTACCAATATAGAAGTTGTCAATTTGGAATTCAATACCTTTTGAAGTATCGTTACCAAGGCCATTAATTACCTCAAATTTTACTACAATATTTTGATTCAAATAGCTACTTAAATCATAACCATCAAAACTTTGATAATCGCTAGTGTTATTACACATTGTAGAATCAATAGTAGCAATTTTGGTATATGTTCCATATATGTCGTTTGCTATATATACATTTATTGAATCGTTATAGCCAAGGTAATTCATCCATGCATTATTGTCATCTTTACACCATATATTATATTCAAAATGAAACTCTGCTTCAGGCGTGATGTTTCCAATACGGAAGTAAGTAGTTACAGACGAAGTGTCCCCTCTACCTGTGAAGCTTGAATATATATAATTACTATTAATATTGAAATTGTCTGAAATCCAATTATAGTTAGTAAAGCTATTTTGTATATCCAGTACCAAAGGGGTTGGATTGCTGATGTTTATGTATTGTGTTTGTTTGTTGTTTGATACATTATTATCAATAGCAGCAGTTACTTCGGCATCAATTTCGTATTGCCCACCTTGTGTAGCAGCAATTGTTCCGACGTCTATCCATTTAGTTTCGTATCTATCGAAAGCTTCGTTAAATGAAACGGTAATTAAAGTATCTAATGATCCGTAAACTCTTACTGATACATCATAAACTGATTGCGGTACATTACCAAGGTTGTGGATTTGAACTTTGATTGGGTATTCATAAGACCCACAAGTTTGATTATTTGGAAATTGCATATTGGTAACAGAAAAATCATAAGTATATGCATCTATCCTAATTTCATTAATTTCAAACCTTGTTGTAGAAAAAGTACTACTTCCTTTATTCACTCTAAATTGTACTCTTATTCTTTTGCCAGAATAAGCGGCTAAGTTAATAGGCTCATCGTAGCCATAATATCCATAATATAATGTGTCAACAGTAGAATAAGCTTGGCCAAGTTCTGCTATTTGCACTAATACAGTATCGCCAACACTTAGGTATGAGCTGTTTGCATTATAATAGAAAAGGAATTCGTTATTACTTACTTCAAACGAAGGTGTAATAAGACTATCAAAAGTATTGCTAGTAAAATTTTGATAATATCTCCAACCGTAGTTGGCAAAATTAATTCCTGAATTCCACCAATTTGTATGTCTGCTGAAGCTTTCGCTATAAGGAGTAGCAAAAGGAGCTTGATCAAATGTTTCAGTACGTGGATAGTTATTTACATTTGACATAGACGGAGTAGTAGTTACAGCAGTAATTTCGTATTGTCCTCCTTGCGTGAAATCTATATTATGAAAATACTTCATAACAGTAGCACCTCCAAGAATAGTGTCAGTATATGATATTGTATAATTTAATGCACTGCCATCGGGTCTTTCAATTGACATATTTAATGAATAATCTGAAATATTGAAAGCATAATATGAGCTAATTTGTATTCCTACAGAATCATTAGCAGTTGCTTCATTTACATAATCGTCATGGATTATATTATTAACAGTAAGCCCTGTTATAGGAATAATATTAATTTGATAATCCTCAGTTTCGCCATGGGGAATTTCTCCACATGGTTGGTCAAAATTAGTTTGAGTACTATAAGAATTCCTAACTCTCATTCGATGAATTCCTCCAATAGCATTACTCGCAATACTAATATTTGTATTCACATTAATACCAGCTCCATTGGTTGAGGAAATAAGTTCGCCAGCATCAAAAAAATCGCCATCATCATTAAAGTCTATCCATATATATAGGTTATTAGATGATGTATAATGTAAGTTTGTATACATACTGTAACTATTACCAGCATTTGCTGTAGCTGTTATGCTAGTGAAATCTTGATATCCATTCATGCCAGCTCCTGATGCATTGTTAATTCCTGCAAATTGGAAGTTGGTAATATAGAGATAATTTGTACTATTACTTGTGGAGGAGCAATATTGCCCCACAGCATTCTGGCTCATAAAAAACAAGCTTAAAACCAGAAGCGATACTAATTTTATATTTTTTAAATATTTCATTTTCTTGTATTTTAAAAGGTTAATTGTTTTTTACTAATACCAAAACACCATTTTGTCCATCGAAAGTGTACTCAATAGTGATTCGTTTCTTCTCATTACTGAGAGTAGTATTTGTAACACTTAGGACTTTGCCGTTTATAGTAATATCCTCAAATGACATTGTGTTATTAATTAGTGTGGCTTTTACTTTGGAATCGGTATTATCACCAAAATGTGTAAATACAACATCCATGTTTTTTGTTTCCGAAGTAGAAATATTCTCATTATAGGTAACCTTATTTCCACTAGGGTATGGGTAGATGTATTCTCCCGACCAATAACCTTCAATTATTATTGCTTCATTAAAAACAGTAACTTCTCTACTGATTTTACCTTCATTTCCTTCGGTATCGGTTACTGTATAATTAATAATCTGTTTGCCAGATTTGTCGATGTCTAAATTGCTAACTACTACATTTGCAGTAATATCCCCGTCTTCATTGTCGAAGGCTGCAAAGCCGGGTTCAATAAACTCACTATTTAATACATGGTCTATTTGTGCGTCGCCCTTTAACATAACTTTAGGGGCAGTTTCGTCCTTGCCACAAGAAAAAATTCCTATTAATGAAAGAACTAAAACTGAGAGTATAATTTTTCTCATAACTTATTGTTTTTGATTGTTATTACTTAATTTATATGCCACGCCAACCATTATTGAAAATACATCTCTAGTTAGTTCGCTATTTATGTACGAAGATGTACTTTCGTTAATGTTGGAAAGACCCAAGCGGTATCTTGCGTCAATGGTATATGATATATTTTCTTTTCCGAAACTTATAGCAGTTCCTATAATTGCTCCAAAATCGTTATTCGCCATCCTTGTGCCCATGCTCTCGTATTGATTCACAAATATGTTGTTTCCATTAAAAGACGTTTTGCTGGTATTTAGTGAATTTGATTTTAGGTTGAACCCAATATCACCACCAATATATACCCTAGGATATATTCCTTCGGTAGCATTAAATACATAAGAAATTAAAATTGGAATACTTATTTGATGTGTAATAATGCTAGTATTAACTATTTTACTAGGTAAAATTGCATTTTCCATTGCATAAAAATACTCAGGGCTTAAATTTGAAGCGCCTGTATTAGAGTATAATACTTCCACGGAAACATCTAGATAGTCTAAAATACTATAATTAGCGAAACCAGCTGCATGCATGCCGTATTGTATACTGCCTACTTGTATGTGGTTTTGAGTAGAAAAATTTCCTAAAGCTAGGCCTCCTTTTGCTCCAAAGGAAAGGCCTCCTTTTTGTTGGCTGTATGCATTATTACTTAGAGTAAACAGAAATAGTAGACCTAAATAATAAAAAACATGCCAATTCTTAAAATTGGATTGGTTTTTCATAAGATGAAATGTGATTAAATGTTATTTTATTAATGTGATTTTTATTACAAACAAATTTAGAGTATCAACCACCCTATTAATATAGGTGTTTTGCCTGTTTTTAGTACCAATATATAGGTATATAAGTATTAAGTAAATTAGAAATTAAAGATATGTTATGTCTCTTAATTATTTATTAAAATCAATATAATCAGTGTGTTAAGGAGCTAGATATTTTTATTATTTTGAGTATTAGAGAATAAATGCAGATTCCTAAATTGACGAATTATTATTATTATGTACTATGTTCAAATTGTTATTTTTTACTAATCCTTTTAGATATATAATAATGTATTTTTTCGCTAAAGTATGTTAGCAATTTGTTTTATTAAAATAAAGCCTTGTCTATTTAATAAAACGTAACAATATGTGTTCAGATAGTCCATAAATAGGTTGTTTATTATATCATAATTATTGTGATTATAAATAGTCACATTATTTTTGTCTATTTATTAAGGTGGTAATAAGCTAATTAAGTATTAATTGATATTATTTATTTAGAATGAAAATGACAAAAATACTTTCTAATTTTGAATCATTCTAAATAAGGAAAATTATTATGAAAAAAATTGTAATTTTAGGTGGTGGTTTTGCTGGTGTTGAAGCCGCCATTAAACTAAGAAAAAACAAATACGATGTTACCATTATATCGGATAGAGATTATCTGTTTGTATATCCAATATCGATATGGGTACCTGTGAAAAAGAAAAAGTTTGATGATGTAAAGCTTGATCTTAATGCCATGGCAAAGAAGCATGGTTTTAAGGTTATAATTGATAAAATTGAAAAACTAGATACAGAAGTTAGCACTATCTATGGTGCTGGTGGAGAATACTCATACGATTATTTACTAGTAGCCTTGGGAATGGGGAAACTCAAATTACAAGGAATGGAGCATACGCATTCAATATGTGGTAAGCCAGAGGAGGCTAAAACTATTGAAGAAATGCTTGATGAGTTAGTAAAAAAAGGATATGGAAATATTTCTGTAGGTTTTGGTGGAAATCCAAAAGATCCTACTGCAACAGCAGTACGTGGTGGTCCTGCTTTCGAATTGCTATTTAATATTAGCCATTATCTAAAAACTAAAGGTATTAGAGATAAGTTTAAGATTAATTTCTTTGCTCCTATGAAAGAGCCTGGCAAGCGTATGGGTGATAAGCCATATAAGAAGATGGATTTATTTTTTAAAAGATATAAGATTGAATCTTATGTTGGAAAAAAGATAAAGGAATTTGAGGCTAAGAGTGTTGTTTTTGAAGATGATAGTCGTCTTGCAAGCGATCTTACTATTTATATAGCCGCAGGAGATGGGCATCCGGTAATTAAGAACTCTAATTTGCCTGTTAGTGAAGCTGGTTTTGTTAGAATTAATGAGCTTTGCCGTGTCCAAAATCATAGAAATGTATACGCCATTGGCGATATCGCAGAAATCTATGGTGGACCAAAATGGGTAGCAAAACAAGGTCACTTAGCGGAGGTTATGGCCTCAGCAGCAGCATATAATATTCATAACGAAATATCGGGAAAGCCAAAGCGCAAAAGCTATTGGGAGCATCTTAATATAGTATGTATGATGGATAGTGGCGATGGAGCTGCCTATGTAAAACGCACCAAGAAAAAAGAAACCATAATTCCACTACCGTTTATTGGCCATTGGATGAAACAAGCTTGGGGGTTTTATTATAAAAATTCTAAGATGAAACGAATACCAAGATTTCCGGGGATGTAGTTTGGGAAGGATAGAGGATCCTTCGGCAAACTCAGGAGGATAAAGGGTAAGGATTGAGGATAAGGACCCCGATGGGAATCGGAAGGAAAGAGGATGAGGTAAAGACCCACATAGGCACATAGGGTATATAGGAAACATGAGAAAATCTCTGTGTTCTATGTCTCTTCTGTGCCTTGTTTGGTTTTTATTAGTTAAACGAATAAACAATTAAACAATTAAACAAATTCCCTCCCAACTCCCCTCATTTTTGTACTTTTGCAAATTGAATCAAAAATACATTAGCGATGAACGATAAGAAATTTAAAAGATATACCATTACTACTGCCTTGCCTTATGCCAATGGGCCAGTGCATATTGGACACCTTGCAGGCGTATATGTTCCTGCCGATATTTATGTAAGATATTTGCGTGCTCAAGGACGTGATGTTGCCTTTATTGGCGGCAGCGATGAGCATGGCGTGCCTATTACCATAAAAGCTCGTAATGAGGGTATTACTCCTCAGGATGTGGTAGATAAATATCACGGTATTATTAAAGAGTCTTTTAAAGATTTTGGAATTTCTTTCGATATCTATTCTCGTACTTCAAATAAAATGCATCACGAAACTGCTTCTGAATTTTTTGAGAAGCTTTATAAGGATGATAAATTTATTGTTAAAAGCAATGATCAATACTATGATGCAGAGAATAATATGTTCCTTGCCGATAGATATATTACTGGCGAATGTCCTCATTGTGGTTTCGAAAAAGCTTATGGCGACCAATGCGAAAGCTGCGGGACTTCGCTAAGTGCTACGGATTTAATAAATCCTAAATCTGCCGTTAGTGGTAATGTGCCTGTGATGAAGGAGACTAAGCACTGGTATTTACCTTTAGATAAATATGAGCCTTGGCTCAAAGAGTGGATTGTGGAAGGTCATAAGGATGATTGGCGACCTAATGTATATGGACAATGTAAGTCGTGGATTGATAACGGTCTTCATGCTCGTGCTGTAACTCGTGACCTTAATTGGGGAGTAAAAGTGCCTGTGGAAGGTGCTGATGGTAAAGTGCTTTACGTTTGGTTTGATGCTCCAATTGGTTATATATCAGCTACAAAAGAGCTTACTCCTGATTGGGAGAAATATTGGAAAGACGAAGATACTAAGCTTGTTCACTTCATCGGAAAAGATAATATTGTTTTCCATTGCATAATTTTCCCTGCAATGCTAAAGGCCGAAGGAAGCTATATTATGCCTGATAATGTGCCATCAAATGAGTTCCTAAACCTTGAAGGTGATAAAATTTCTACCTCTAGAAACTGGGCTGTATGGTTGCACGAATATCTTCAAGATTTCCCTGAGCAGCAGGATGTTCTACGCTATGTACTTACTGCCAATGCACCAGAAACCAAAGATAATGACTTTACTTGGAAGGATTTCCAAACAAGAAATAATAGTGAGCTAGTAGCCATATTAGGAAACTTTGTAAATCGTGCTTTACAGCTCACTAAGAAATACTATGGCGGCCTAGTGCCAACATTAAATGAGCTAAGCGATTATGATAAGCAGGTGCTTGAAGCAATTGAAGCATTCCCTGCAAAAATAACCAAAGCTTTGGAGGCTTATAAATTCCGTGAGGCATTGCGCGAGACAATGAATCTTGCCCGCCTAGGAAATAAATATCTTGCTGACGAAGAGCCTTGGAAAGTATATAAAACTGACGAAAAGCGCGTTGAGACTATTCTTAACATTGCACTTCAGATTGTTGCAAACCTTGGTATTCTCGCGGATCCATTCTTACCATTTTCAATGAACAAACTTCGTGAGATGCTGAATATGGATCTTAAAACATGGGATGAAGCTGGAGCAACAGACTTGCTAAAAGCTGGGCATCAAATGAATAAGCCAGCATTACTGTTTAAGCAAATTGAAGATGCTGAGATTGAAGCTCAGGTTCAGAAATTGGCTGATACCAAAGAGGCAAACGCTATGGCTGAGCATAAAGCTAAGCCTGTAAAAGAAAATATAGGTTTTGATGATTTTACCAAACTTGATATCCGTGTAGGAACAATACTTGAAGCCGAAAAAATCAAAAAAACTAAGAAGCTCCTTAAACTTAAAGTTGACACAGGAATCGATCAGCGTACTGTAGTTTCTGGCATTGCCGAATATTATAAACCTGAGGATATTATTGGAAAGCAAGTAAGTATTCTTGTGAATTTAGCTCCTAAAAAACTTAAAGGAATTGAAAGCCAAGGAATGATACTTATGGCCGAAGATGCTGATGGTAAATTGGTATTTGTGGAGCCATCGGCTAAGGTTAGTGAAGGTAGTGAGGTTAGGTAAAATTCAGTATGCAGTTTTTAGTAGGCAGTCTTCAGCCTTAAGTTTTATGAAATGTCTAAGTTTTTTCAACACATAACACATTCGTTAACCGTAGCTTTAGCGAAGGTTAATAACCCATAACACTCAACACACAACTATGTCAACAATAGCAATAGAAGGAATGGAGTTTTTCTCTTATCACGGTCATTTTGAGGAAGAAATGGTGATAGGAACAAACTTTATATTGGATTTATATTTTGAAACGGATACTTCAAAAGCGGAGCAGAGCGATGACTTGGAGGATACGGTAAACTACCTTTCGGTATATCTTACTGTGAAAAAGCAGATGGAGCAATCGTCATTACTAATTGAGAATGTTGCACGTAGAATTGTTGATGCGCTTTTTGATGAATATGCTGCCATTGAATCCATAAAACTTAAATTCAAGAAGGTAAATCCACCACTCGGAGGTAAAATGAATGGTGTTAGCATTGTTTTAGAAGAGAAAAGAGAATAATAGATATTAGCCAGTTGATAAAAAAACTTTGTCTATTGTGCTAATTAGTCATCAGAACTTATATAGTTTATGAATAACGAAAGAATAGATAAAAAGCTTCAAAATAAAAAAGTAAGACCCACTGCAATGCGAGAGCTAATTCTTGAAGAATTAAGTAAAAAACAAGTTGCAATAAGTTTGAAAGAGCTTGAAGATCGTTTTGCTCAATCCGATAAATCAACACTTTATCGTACATTAAAAACTTTTGAAGATAAAATGATTATTCATTCTGTAGATGATGGTACAGGTTCACTAAAGTATGCTGTTTGCCATGATACATGTGAATGTAATCCTAGCGATTTACATGTTCATTTTCATTGTACTAAGTGTAAACAAACGTATTGTTTACCTGAAATTCCAATTCCAGAAATAGATTTACCTAAAGGATATATGCATAATAAGGCCAATTTTGTAATAAAAGGAATTTGCGAGAATTGTCAATTGTAAGTTTGCAACAATGTTGCACATTATTAATTCTATTTTCGCAAAGAATTTAAAATTAATACAATGAGAAACAGGCTTATTATAATAATATTTGTGATTTTCACACTCGTATCAACTAATACGGATGCGCAAGAAAACAACTCTGGAGACAAATATAAAATTGTAGCTGGTGTTAGAGTTAACCCTTTGCTGATATATGATTTAGAAGGAAATGTGAATGAAAGGGTGTTACTTCATGGAGAAATTGGAGTTTTATTGAAAAAACGTTTCTATACATCTATTGGATATACAGCAGCTGTAAATGCTATTTATAATTTTAATGAATATTGGTTTATTGGTTTTGATAAAAAAGTGCCAGTTTCGTGGGTGATTGCTGAAGAGTATAACCTAAACAACAATAAGCTTTACGTTCAAACTGGTCCGAATATAAAATTGAGTAAAATTGGAAATGTTTTCGCTTTTCTTTTTACACCTATCGATCAGTTTAAGCTAGGACTTAAGGTGGGGGTGTTTATACCATTAAATGTGGTTTTGAAAAAGAAATAAATACAGAAAATAGTGGACTATTTATTTTTGTTTTTTGATATTTAATCATACATAAATAATGTGTATTTTTATAGATGAAGTAAATATGTATTTATAATAAATTAAAATGAACCTTACAGGAAATTGGAAATATAGCGAAGACTTTGGTGCAGGAAATTCTGTTGGCGAAGTGGTGCTTTTGCAAAAAGATGAAATGCTTTATGCCGAGTTTAACTTTGTGGAGCAAATTGATGGCGATTACCGTATTGAGGTTTTTGAGAAACTACATGGCGAGATTAAAGAAAACAAAGTACTACTTGAAAGTATTGAAGTTGTAGCACGTAATAGTGAAGGTGAAATAAAGTATATGCCAAATAGTTTTGATGTGCATATTGTAACAGAGAACAGTCTCGTAGGCTCTAGCTTCGATGCTGATAATGTATGTGGTGTTTTTACCATGGAACGAATTTAAAACAAGAGAATTATGAATTACCCAGAATTTTATAATCAAGTAAAAGCCATTAAATTATACGACCCGCTATCAGAGTTTTTGGGAAGTTTTGAGGATGGAATAATAGAGTTTAATTATTTAAATATTGTGCAAGCTGCAG
>Ga0256842_1001947_pt1 | contig 15611 bp, 15 predicted proteins | sample 4559240metaG_FD_185973 | JGI IMG/M metagenome (GOLD analysis project Ga0256842, IMG submission 185973) | Hydrothermal vent microbial communities from Guaymas Basin, Mexico - 4559-240 | ecosystem: Environmental > Aquatic > Marine > Hydrothermal vents | place: Mexico: Guaymas Basin | collected...
ATCATCTTAATTTTTCCCAGATAACTTTCCTGAATGATTTTAAGTGTTTCAAGATTATCTCCTTCAATGTAGATATTTTTTGTCTTTTCAAAATCAACTGATTTTTCCTTTAGGGGTCTCAATGTCTTTTTTATGGGAATATTTGCCCTCAATATGGATTTCTTTTTCCCAACCCAGTTTAAACCATATCTTTCCCGACAGTCATCTATCAGGTGGTGAGATAACATCTGTTTCAGGAGTTCAAAATCAACCTTGCCCTCTTTTACCACATTGGGAAATAGTTTTGACAACTTTTCAATGTTTTTTTGGGTTAAATCTGGGGTAGATAGTTTCATTTTTTCCATTTTTATCCCTTTTCCACTGTTTTTTCAGAATATTATAATACAAATAAACCGAATTTTACCAGATAAAAAGTTGTTCCTTCTCTCTGGATTTTCAGTTAAGAACCTTCAATTTTCTTTAACTCATTTTTTAAATTTATGAGTTTTCTGTTCAGTTCAACCTTGTATTTGAATTGTTTTTCCCTTCTTATTTTATTTTCAAGGGATTTTATTTCCCTTCTTAAGGTATTGATCCTGCTTTGAATTTTTAAACTTTCCTCAAAATTTTTCCCTCTTATTTCTAAAAAGGAAATTACGAGATTTTGATATACCTCTTCAAGGTTGTTTCCAAAAAAATCAAAGGATTTTTTTTCGTTCCAGTCTGAATAATAAAATTTTTGATTTTCTTTACAAAAAATGGAAAAAATTTTCTTTTCCCCAAATTCAACTACAAAGAGGATTGGATATGGAATTAATTTTACCATAATCTCAATTGCCTTTTTGGGTATTTCTTCCACTTTTAAAATTATGGTGAAAATCTGTATTTCTTCTACCTTTTCGGTTCCACTTATATTTACAGTTTTTGGAGAAAGATTATAACTCCACACTATCTTTTCTATTTTTTCAAAATCCTGCTTTATTTTTGTGCCACCTGTTTTTTCGAGAAATTTTTTCCTGGGGATAATTTTATTTACAAGAGCGGAATTGGGAAGTTTAAATTTCATCTTTCCCCACAATAACTATAAAAGCAATTAGTTCAAAATCTTCAAGGCCCCTTATTTCATTTTTATCAAGGATTGTTCCACCTTTTGAAAAAAGGGAGTCAATGGTTGTCTCTTCCTTGATGTCTATTATTGATTCTATGGCCCTGTTTAGCAGATTTGAGTATTTTCTCATCTCCTTTCCATCTTTTGTCTCTTTATTGAAGTTTTGATATGCTTCCTTTATGGGTTTGTCTTTTCCTTTACTTATGCTCCTTATTAGATCCAGAATCTTTTTTGCCTCAAGGTGTGAATAGAGTATCTCTCCACTATTTTTAATATAAATGAGGTAAAATGGATGCAATTGATTTGAGTTGTCCGAATTTACTGCACAATTTATGTTCTTTAAAACAAAAATTACCCCTTTTTCCACCTTCACACCTTTATCTTCAAGAATGACCGTGTGAAGACCAGTTGATGTATCTTCAAGGGAACCTCTTTTTCTCAAATATTCCACCAGATCCATCCTGAAATCGTTTAATCCCAGATCTGTTATTGATATTGTAGAATCCATATCTTCTAAGTCCACAATCTCATTTTGAAGTTTTTCAAGTTGCTTTTTTCTAAAAAGCAGATCGCTTGACTTGTTTGTGAGGGGATTTTCTTCTCCTGTTGCAGTGGCATCTACCATTTGCATTTTTGCTTCCACCCTTGCCTTTAAATTTATATATTCATCAAGGGATAGTTGAGGCCAGAAATTCACCATTTGAATCTGTGCATTTGGAGAGCCTATTCTGTCTATTCTTCCAAATCGCTGAATAATTCTTACGGGATTCCAGTGAATGTCATAATTTACAAGATAATCACAATCCTGTAGATTTTGTCCTTCACTTATGCAATCTGTGGCAATCAGAATATCAATTTCCTCTTCAACTTTTACAGATTTGGATCGGGGGGAGAAGTGAGTTAAGATGTTGTTAAAGTGTTTTACAATTTTTAGGGTGGTTTCATTTTTATTTGAACCAACTAATTTTGCTGTGTGAAGCCCCAGATTTAAATTGAAATCCTTTAGATTTTCATACAGATAGTTTGCGGTGTCTTCAAATGCAGTAAATATGAGGATTTTTTTATTGCCCCTATTTATTGGATTTCTTAGTTTATTTACTATAATCTTTTTTAGTTCCTTCAGTTTTGCATCACTTTCTGGATTTATCCTTTCCACCTCCTTAAGAATCTCTTTTGCGATGGACAAATCTTCCTTCAGATCATTTGCCCATCCCGTAGTGTTTAGGTCTTCAAGTTTAATTTTTATTTTTTCTCCAATTATAAAATTTTCCTCATCTTCAATATCCTCAAATTCTATTTCCACATTTTCCTCTTTTCCATTGAGTGATTCAAATTTTTCAATTTTTTTAAGTACCCTTTCCATGTCATTAACAAATCTTTTTAATGTTAGTCTGAAGGAGTATATGGAACTTTCAAGTCTCTTCAGCAGGTTTATCCTCATTAGTGTTTTCAAACTCTCTTCCCTGTTTTTTTGCCTTAAATATACATTTTCACCTATTTTATTGTCATATCTTTCTTCATAGATTTTTCTTTTGCTTGGCAATATGTAGTTAAAGGGAGAATATAAACACATATTTAAAATTGAAAGTTGTCTGTGTATTTCTTCTATTGTGATAAAATTGGGGAAGTCTGTGATGGCAGGTCTTAAACTTATTGGTCTTAACCTCCTTGGAAACTGACCTATTTTGGTCATATCGTAGTACTGTTCAATGTGTTTTCTGCTTCTTGCAATGGTGACTGCATCGAGGAGTTTAAAGAAATCAAGATGTGTGCTCAGTTTTTTTAGAAGTTCTCCAGATGTTCTTTTTTCTTCTGGTAGTCTCATCCATTCGTTAAAAATACCCTGTGCCCTTCTTAAAATTATGTCTATTGATTTTTTTGTTCCCAATTTTCTATCTACAATATGTGTTTTTCCCTCATAGGCAAGTGCGAGTTGATTTTTTAGATCGTTAAATCTGTTGTTGACAGGAGTTGCGCTTAACATTAGAACCTTTGTTTTTACTCCTTTTTTTATAACATCTTCAAGCAGTTTTTGATATCTTGTCTTTCTATCCCTTCTTGCTGGATTATTTCTAAAGTTATGTGATTCATCGATTACGATTAGATCGTAGTTGCTCCAGTTAATTCTGCTTAAATCAATTCCATTTGAATAACCACTTTTCCTGAGAAGGTCTGTATGGAATAAAACATCATAGTTGAATCTATCCTTGATGAATGGATTGTCCTGATAATTGCTTAGAAATGTATTCCAGTTGTTTCCCAATTTTTTGGGACATAAGACCAGAATACTTTTGTTTCTCTCCTGATAATATTTTATAACACCGAGGGCAGTAAAGGTTTTTCCAAGTCCCACTGAGTCTGCTAATATGCAACCGTTAAATTTTTCCAATTTATTTATGATCCCAAGAACGGCATCTTTTTGAAAATCAAAGAGTTTCTTCCAGATCTGGGAACTTTTAAAGCCAGTCCTTTCATTTGCCAGCACATCTTCATTTATATCTTCTAAAAATTCATTAAATATGTGGTATAAAATAAGATAATAGATGAATTCTGGGGAGTTTTCCCTGTAAAGGGTTCCAATATATTCCAGAACCTTTTCAGTAACCTCCTTCAAAACTTCACTGTTTTCCCACACCTGATTAAATTTTTTCAAACATTCATCTGAAAAATTTCCATCCTTTATTTTTGTGATAAGTTTTAAGACATTGTTATCTCTTTTATATCCAAAACCAGTACTGCTAAATTCATCTATTCCAAGATAAACTATTTTCCCCCCTTCTTTTTCCAGAATTGTGATGTTGTCCATGGTTAAATTTCCCTTTAGTGCCTTAAAGGTTACCTTTTTTTCTATCCACTTTTGACATTCCCTTGCTATAAAACTGTTAGTCAGTTTGTTTTTTAAAGTTATTTCAAATTCTGTGCCCCCAATGGATTTTTTTACATTGTTTATGATAAAGATTTTTCTTGCCTTGTTTTTTTCTTCCTCTTCTATGAAGGTGGAGTTTGTGAAGATAAATCTCATATTTTTAATTTTTTTTAGTTCTTTTTTTAAGAATTCAAAACCATATATGGAAAAAATAGATGCGGATATGCTCAAAGATGAGTTGGGTAGTTCCCCTTTTAAAGAATCTCCTGCTTTTTTAATTTTGTTATCAAACAGTTCTGGCATTTTAAAATTTGTCTGAGAAATAATTTTTTCTCACAAAAAATTATTACATAAGTTATTGGATTTATCAAATGTAGGAAATGGATTTAATAGTATGAAAATCATACTTTCCTCCAAATTCCCTTTAACTCTTTTTAACTTTCAATTACTTTATTTTTATTTTTTCTTGTGCTATCATTTTTTTTGACAAAAAGTAAGGAGTGTTTTATGTCTGGACATTCAAAATGGCATTCAATTAAGCATAAAAAGGCTGCAGCCGATGCAAAAAGAGGTAAACTCTTTACCAAATTGATAAAGGAAATTACTGTGGCTGCAAGAATTGGGGGAGGTGACCCCGATTCCAATCCGAGGCTTAGAACGGCCATAGCCGCTGCAAAGGCTGCAAATATGCCCCATGACAATATTAAAAGGGCAATAATGAAGGGAACGGGAGAACTTCCTGGAACGGTTTATGAGGAAGTTACATATGAAGGGTATGGCCCTGGTGGGGTTGCAATTATGATACATGCCCTGACTGACAATAAAAATAGAACTGTTTCTGAGGTAAGGCACATATTTAGTAAACACAATGGAAATTTAGGTGAAAATGGATGTGTATCCTGGATGTTTGAAAAGAAGGGGTATTTTGTGATTCCAAAGGGAGACATGGAGGAAGAAGAGATTTTCGAGAAGGCAATAGATGCCGGTGCTGAAGATATAAAGGATGATGGGGAAAATTTTGAAGTGTTCTGTGCCCCTGAGGATTTTGAAGAGGTAAAGAAAAACCTTGAAGATGCTGGTATAAAACTGGAAGTTGCTGAAATATCAATGATTCCCCAGAATACGGTGAAGGTAAGTGGAAAGGATGCAGAATCACTTTTAAAACTCATGTCTGCCCTTGAGGATCACGACGATATTCAAAATGTATACTCCAACTTTGACATATCAGCAGAGGAACTTGAAAAATTTGGGGATTAAATTTTGCTTGTTATTGGACTTGATCCCGGAACCCAGACCACAGGCTATGGATTGATAAAATATGAAAGTGGTAGGGTATTTTATGTGGATTCAGGGAATATTATGCCTCATGGGGTAACTTTTCCCGGTAAAATAAAAAGTATCTATTTTGAAATTACAAAACTTCTGGATAAATACACACCGGATGTGGGGGTCGTTGAGGATATTTTCTATCATAAAAATGTAAAATCAGCCTTAAAATTAGCACATTTAAGGGGAGTAATAATTCTTTCCCTTGAAGAAAGAGGTATCCCCATTTTTGAGTTTTCTCCCCTTGAAGTGAAACAGAGCATAACGGGATATGGCAGGGCCGATAAAATGCAAATAAAGAAAATGGTTTTGAATCTTTTAAGGATGAAGGGGGAAAATTTTTCAGATAAAAAATTGGACAATTTTGATGCCCTTGCATCTGCTTTATGCTATATAAATCACTATTTTTCAGTTTCTTATGGTAAGTGATATTGTGGACAAAAAAAATGGAATCTGGATTGGCTACCTGACGGCTTTCCTGTCGCTTTTATGCGGAGCCTCCGTTTATATTTTATCCAAGTCCATTTTAAGGGTGCTTGATATTTCATCTTTCATGTTTTTCTGGTTTGGAATGGCATCTTTTAACATAACCCTCTTTATTTTGCTTTCAATGGGAAAGGGGGGGATCTCTTTTAAAAATCTCATAAAGGAGTTGAGAAACAATATCCTTTTTTACTCATATATCCTTTCCTCAGAACTTGGAGCGGCTCTTTTGTTTTTTTTTTAGTCAAGAGGATGAACCCCTCTGTTATTTCTTTTATAGAAAATTTAAATCCTTTGTTTGTCTTAATAATTTCAATAATTTTTTTAAAGGAGAAAATTTCTCTTCTGGAAGTGGTTGGGGGATTTATTACCCTTTCCGGGGTACTCTTGCTGACTTTTTCCTATATAGAAGGTAAGTTGTATTTAATTTTTCTTACAGTTTTCGATATTTTTATATATTCAGTAAATGCAACTGTAATAAGAAGTCAGAGAAAAAAGATAAGTCCAATTTATCTTGCCACATTGAGGATTTATACAATATTTATATTTTTTGCAATTGAATCTCTTTTAAGAAGTAATATTACCATACCGGATGGGAAAACGCTCTTGCTACTGGTGGCCGGTGGGACTGTGGGACCTTTTATGGGTATGTATCTCTATTTTAAGTCCCTTCAATATCTGAAAGTATCCACAGTTTCGTTTATAAACAGGATAAAACCGTTTCTTGTCTTTCTGGGGACAGGTCTTCTGCTGGGGTATGAGACAGGAGGAAAAATACTTCTTTCAGGAATTTTAATAATCGTGGGTTCAATAATACTTATAGTGGGTGGAAAAAATCAACTCAAGACTGAGTAAATTATTATTATTAAGGTTACTATCCCCAGCAAAATTGCCAGTCCTATTAGTAAATATTCCAGTGTTCCAAATTTAAGTGATTTTTCTTCTTCAAAAATCGGGAGTTCACTTCTTTTTATATTTGGATTGGTTACCTCTATATCTGAGTTTATATTTGTTTTACCTTCACTTTTTTCTTCAACTTTTTCAGAATCTTGCACATTTTGAACCATTTCCTCTGGGGCTTCACTCTTTTCTTCTGATTTTTCCTTCACCTTGGGAGGAACTTCTACTTCTTCACTGCTTTTCTCCCCTTCCTTTTCTTCCGAGTTTATGAATATGATTTTTATTTTGTTTTTTTCTTCACCTTGGCCAAGTATAATTTCATCTCTATCCTTTAATTTTACGCTGCCTTCTATTTTTACCCCATTTACGTATGTACCATTTGAACTGTTTAGATCTATAATTTCAAATTCCCTTCCCCTTTTTACAATTTTGGCATGGTTTTTAGATACACTTTTGTGGGGGATCTGTATGTCGCAGTCAGGGGATCTACCCAGGATTATTTCTTCAAATTCTTCTATAAATTCATATTTCTCCCCGGATGTTAGCCCACTTTTTACTTCAATATATGGGAAAAAAGAGACATCACTTCCCAATAGTGAATCGGAGAAACTGTGTTGAATTAAAACAGATGTTTTTTCAAATTTTTTTATATTACTTTCTATTTCAACATTTATTACAAAATTTCCAATTTCAATGTTGTCTCCTGACCTCAAAACCTTTTCGTTCTTTTTACCAATCAATTCTCCATTTAGAAAGGTTCCATTTGTACTTGTATCTGTAATTCTATATTCCCCATTTGCAAATGTAATGATGGCATGTTGCCTTGAAACATTTGTTTCTCTCAGTGTTATATCGTTATCTCGTAACCTTCCCAGTTTTATTAAATTTTGGTCAAAGGTATATTTCCTGGGTTGATCGGTAGACTTCTTATCTCTAACGAGAAGAGTAATCATTTTAATATCCTCCAGATCTCTTTATCTATTTGATTATAACATTTATTGAAAAATCCCCTATCTTTATATTGTCTCCTGTCTTCAATATCTTTTCCTGATCTCTACTTAATAATTCGCCATTTAATAGGGTTCCATTTTTGCTTGTATCTATAATTTTATATTTGCCTTCATCGTAGATAACCAAGAAATGTTGCCTTGAAATGTAATTTTCCTTCAGGATTATGTCATTTTCATCTAATCTACCTATCTTAATTAATTTTTTTTCAAAGGAATATTCCTTAGGTGAATCAGGGCTTTCTTCGTTTCTAACGATAAAAGTGATCATTTAAATATCCTCCAGCGTTCTTTATCTATTATGCCTGAAGATATATATTTTTTCAAGAATTTGTAAGAGGTCTTGTAATACATTGAATTGGGGTCATTTGAAAATTCTATACACTTTCTAAAACAGACTGCTGCATCTTTATATTTTTTGATCTCATTTAGTGAAATTCCAAGATAAAACCAATATTCGGGATTGTATTTGTCGAGTAAAATTGCCTCTTTGTATTCAGAGAGGCAATCTTCTTTTTTACCCAGTTCATAAAGTGTTCTTCCCTTATAAAAGTGGATTTGAGGATATTTTTCATAAATTTTTTCTGCTTTTTTAAAGTAGTCCAGAGCCCTCTGGAAGTTTCCTTCTTTAAAGAATTTTAGACCTGTGTTGAAAATTTCAAGAGAACTGAACATGGAGGAGATTTCAGGTTTTACTAATTCATAATCTTTACACCATCTCTCAATTTTTTTATCACTTGCTTTTTTGAGGTAAAGTCTGTAATAGTAGTAAGCGTTTTCATTGTTTTTTTCTTTTCTATAGATGTCTCCCAGTTTTTTCAGCGCCTCAATATTTTCAGGATTAATCTCATATTCCCTTTTGAGGTATAAAATTGCTTTTTGTGTATTGCCACATTTTAAGGCCCACTTTACGAGGTCTTTCGTTATTTCTTCAGATGATGGGTAAAATTCCAGGAGCGCTTCATAGGTTTTTATTGTACAATCGCATTCCTTTAGTTCTTTGCAAATTTTTAAAAGTTTGTACCACACCTTTTCAGATTGGGGCTTTTTCTCAAGGTAAATAACATATTGGACCTTTGCCTTTTGAAGTTCATTGTTAAAGTAAAATACATTGCCCAATTTAAGGTGTGGATCGGGATTGTCTGGATTTCTTAGTATTTCCCTTTTAAGAAGTTCCTTCAAGTATGGATATGCCTCTTTAAATCCGTGATCAAGTTGTACCGCTTTGTAAAAATATTTTAGAGATTCTTCATCCTTATGCTCAAGAAAGAGAAGTTTTCCAAGTAAGTAGTTATATTTGGGGGAATTGGGCTTTATCCTGAGTAGGTTTAAGTATGCCTTTTCCGCCTTTTCATATTTTTTTGAGAGTGAAAAAAAATCGGCAAGATAGAGATATGGTTTTTCAAAATTGGGATCTATCTGAGTGCATCTTATGAGTTCCTTAAGACATTTTTCTGTTTTGCCTCTTTCCTTATAGGCAAGGGCCAATTTAAAATGGAGTTTTGCATTTTGCGGTTTCTTTTTTATGGCTTTTTTGTAGTATTTTTCAGCCTTTTTGTAGTTTTTTTCAATGAGGTATTTGTCTCCAATTTTTTCATAGTCCTTTACTTTGGGAAATGTAAAACCGGTCAGAAAAGTCAAAATCAAAAGTAAGATTAATTTCTTCATTGTAATATCTCCAATTTTTCTGCTGCCTTTTTGTACCAGAGTGAATCTTCAGTTATACATTTAAGTACTTCTTCAAAGTTTTTCTTTGCCTCACTGTAGTTTCCATCTTCCATATATTGAAAACCGGCTCTGTAAAATCTGGAGGCAATTCCCTCTATCCGGGATTTTATATTTAATATCTTTTTGTTTTCCGGGTTAAAGTAGGCAACATCTTCAATTAGTTGGTATGCGCTTTTATAGTTTTGAGTTGCCATGAGTTCTTTTGCCCTTTCAACCAGGAAGTTTGAAATTCTATCCAGAATAAAATTAACATATACGCTTTTTTGGGGGAGTTTTAATTTTCTTTCTCTTTTAAGCACCTGAAGCCAGAATCGCGCAGAATCAAATATTTTACCCTCATTAAATGCTTTTAATCCCATTTGATAGAGATTTATGATTTTTAAAAACTCACCACAATTTTTAAGGGAAGAAGATTTGCTGCAAATTTCTTTAATTTCATCGCTCTTACCTGATATATAGAGATTTACTATTCTTTTATCACTATTTTTAACTGGAGGTGAAATTTTTTCAATAAAAGTACCTTTGATATTAATCCCTCTGCCTTCAACTTTTACAAATTTTTTACCACTTTCACCCACGATCTGAGAATATAATTCCCTTGCAAGTGGTGGACAATCCTTTCTATTTACTATTTTTTTCAGTACATTTTTGGCTCTCTTCAAATTGCCAAGCATTATCAAAGCCTTTGCCTTTAGAAAATAGAAGGGGGTTTTGTTCTTCAAAAGGGGAAGTGTTTCATCGATATATTTTACTGTCTCATTATATTTTTTTAAATTGTACAGAGAAGAAAAAAAGATATAGTTGATTACTTCATCCAAGGGTTCCCTTTCCAATATTTTTTTTGAAATAGAGAGGGTTTCCCTGAAGTTTTTTCTTCTGTAATTTGCAAAGGATAGCATCTTGAGGGCAAAAAGGTTGTCCTTTTCGATATGGAGAATCTTTTCACAGGTATCAATTAAATTTGAGAGATTTCCACTCCTGAAAAATTTTTTAGATTCCTCTATATATGAAGATATTAGTAGTGCTTTTCCCTCTTTTTGTAATTTCTCATCTTTTATGTTGTAAAAGAGAATGTCAGAGGCAAGATCATAATGTTTTTCTTTTAGGGCTTTTTCAAATTTGTGGAAATTTCTAAAATTTCCTTCCTTCATACTGATTTTATTTATTAAAAAGTGATACTCACTTTGGGATATGCATGGGGAAATTTTTTCCAATAGATTAAGTGCCTTTTCAAACTGGTTTTTTTCTATTAAAAGTTGAATCTTTTCCTTTGCCTTTGAGGTGTTTTTACACTTTTCTCTTCTTAAATGAATTAGTAGGAATATAAGTGATACAAATAAAATGGCAATAAATACAAAAATAAAGGGTTTTAAAGAAAATTTTTTTCCCTTAAGAGTGGACTTCTCTTTTTTTTCTTTTTTTCCCTCTTTTTTTTGGCTGGGGTCTATAAATTTTAACTTATAATTTCCAATCTGGATGAGATCACCGCTGTTTAGTTTTCTTCTAAATATCTTTTTCCCATTTACTGAAGTACCTATTTCACTTTCGAGATCAATTATTATAAAATTTCCTCCCTCTCTGAAAACCTTTGCATGTTTTGGTGAGATATCATCTTCTTCGAGGATGATATCACATTTATTTGAACTACCGATAATTACATCATCTTTCAGGAGTGGTCTTGAATACTTTTTTCTTCCTATTTCCACTATAAGTTTGGGCAGGTTTTCAATGAGATCTTTTTCTTTTTTTATCTGTTTTGTCTTTTTCTCTTTTTCTGAAAAGGATTTTGAAGTAATTTTTCCATTATCTTTTTTGAATCTTAAAATATCTACGGTTTCAGATATGTCTAATTTTTCACGAAAGTAGAGAATAGTTGAACCAACGACAATTTCATCCCCATCTTTTAAGATCTTTACTTCTGATATTTCATTACCATTTAGAAATAGGTTTTTTGTGGCTATGGGTTTTAAAAGGTATTTTCCTCCTTTTTCTTCAATAATGGCGTGTTTTTCTTTAACCAGTATATCACCTATCACCAAGTTACATTCATCACCGCTTCCAATTAGAAATTTTTCACCAAGTTCATATAATTTGTTTTTGGAGTTTATATTTAATTTTTCTATGAACATTTTTATTGGTTTCCAAGTAGGATTTCACTCAAAATTTTTAACTGTGTCTTTAATCTTGCATCTACAGTGCCAATCTCACTTTCAATAATGCAGCCATCATCATCAACGGCTTCGTCTGATATTATATTTATCTCCTTAATTTCATCCAATCTGTTCATTAGATCTTCTTTGTTGTTTTTTAATAGTTCATAATTTTTAGGGGAAATTTTTATTGTTATTGATGAAGCCTGAATTGAGGATTTGATGGCATTTTCCACAATGTCTAAAATTGTTTTTCTATCAAGTTTTATCTCCCTGCCAATTATTTTTTCGGAAATCTTAAGGGAAAGTTTTATAAGTTCTTCCTTGTTTTTATTGAAGAATGTCTTTTTTTCTTCCTGAATTTCAAGAAGATCCTGGTTTAATTCTTTTAGACCATCCTCATAACCCCTTTGCTCGGATTCTTTTTCAATTTCTGCAGCCTTTTTTTGGGCCTCGTTGATTATTTCTTCTGCTTTTTTTTGGGCTTCACTGATTATTTCTTCAGCTTTTTTTACTGCTTCAAAAATTTCCTTTTTTACTATCTTATTGTTTATGGGAAAATACTTTCTCACCTTGTTTTCATCTTTTAGTATTTTCATTTATTTTTTCTCCTGTTGTCATTAAAGATAGAATTTCCAATCCCCATTTATTTTTTCCATTTCAGAGAGATATTTTATGGTTTTTTCAACCTCTTTCATCTCATTAAGGTTAAGTTCTTTTCCATTTTTCATTAAGTCATCTATCATTTTATTAAAAATTTCTACAAGATGTTTTGCTATTTTTAGCGATAAAAGATTGATTTGCTCTTTATTGTAAGGGAAAAATATCTGGGCTAACTTGTAGAGACCTATTATTTTTACAATTTCTCCTTTTCTATAGTAGTTTTTCACAATTTCAAGTATTTCCTTTCGAGCATTTAGTATGACTCCTTCTGAAGGAGTTTCAATGACTTCAAGTTTTTTCAATATCCTTTTCTTTTCTTCCTTGTTAAATTTTTTTAGAAGACCGGAAAGTGCTTCTTCACCTAAATTTTTGCAGGCAATGGTTATTTCTTTTAACCCTAACTCTTCCATCAAAATTTCAATTTCTTTCCAGTTCATTAAAAAAACTATTTCTCCCTTTTCAAGATTTTTGAGGATTAGTTTCCCGCCAATATTCAATTTCTTAATTAAAAAAATTTGAAATGCCCTTTTTACAAATGGGCTTTCCCTCTTACCTCTGGTTGTATAGACAATTTCCATTTTTCTTTCATTATCAAGAAAGGAAAAAATTTCTCTTCCCTTACTTTTATCAAGGGATTTAAGTAGAAGTCCAGAAAAGAAGGGATTTCCCTCTTTAATAAATTCTATAAAATGAGATGGATGAATATCCTCCAATATTTTAATTCTTTCCTCCAGGTCAAGAGATGATAGGGTCAATAGAATTTCTCTTATCTTTTCGCTTCTTTTCATCTGAAGTTTATTTTCAATTTCTTCCTTGAGAAACATTTCCATAGATTCAGGATAGATTTCATCTAATTTATCAAGATTGATCTTTTTGTGCAAAAGTTCTCCCAGAACAAATCCAACTCTTCTGTTGCTGAGAATTTTCATCTTTTCTCCCTTTTCATCCAGGATTTTTTCAGTTTTTCAAGGATTTTGCTGTGTTTTCTTGATACCCATGCCTTTGAATACCCCATGATTTTTCCTATTTCATCCATGCTCATATTTTTGTAGTAATAAAGTTTAATGAGTTTAAGTTCCTCTTCATTGAGATTCTTTAATAATTCATTTACGATTTTTTTTACCTCATTCCTTTCAAAATTTAGTTCTGGATCGTCCTTTGATTTAACTTCAAATCCACTTTTTTCGAAACTTGAATCGAGAGAAATTAAGTGAACTGACACTGCTTTAAATAAAATATCTTTAATTTCTTCTGTGCGGGGAGTGCCTTTTAATCCTTTTTTTTTGAGCAGCAGTTCCTCCTGTAGACTGTTTACTTCTTTTTGAAATTTAAATTTTGCATATTGAGATGGTTTTAGCCATGCAAATTCTCTGAGTCCATCAAAAATTGCTCCTTTAATTCTATAGTAGGAATAGGTTTTAAAGGATACCCCATATTCATATTTATATTTATTTGCGGCGTCCACTAAACCGAGATATGCCCAGCCAATTAAATCTTCAAGGGGAATGTAGTCAGGTAGCATGAGTTTTACCTTTTTGGCTATGGAAGATGCATATTTCATATATTTTTTTACTAATTCTTCTTTTTCATTCATTTTTTGTTGAGGTTTTCAATAAATTTAAGGTAATCCTGTGCTGCTCCTTTTAAATTTTTATATATTTTTTTCTCAAAAAATTCTCTTGCCTTTTCGACATCTCCTTTGAGAAGTGAAATTTCTCCAAGATGGAAATTTACAAGTTCTGAGTATGAAAATTTTTCAAGGGTTTCTTTTAAAAAAAGTTCAGCTTCATTTAACTTTCTTTCTGCCATAAGAACTTCCGCATAGCCAACATATGGTAAATCACTTTCAGGAAATAGGGCTATTAGTCCTTTAAAGGTGTTTTTTGCCTCTTCGAGTTTACCCATTTCCTTGAGTAGGAATGCAGATTCTGTTAAAAAACTTTTTTCATCTTCACTTATTCTTATTCTCATTTTACTTTTCCTCCTCTTTTTCTTCAGCCCTCTTAAATTTTTCTTCCAGCAACTGATTGAATAGGTAAAGAGAATGTCCATAGGCGGTTAATATGGATTGAAAATAGAGGGTGTCATCTTCATCCTTTGCCTTTTTTAACATGTTGTCAAGGTTTATACAGGTGTTTTCGCATCTCTTTAAGAAGGCATTTACCTCTTCTTCTCCCATTTCAAGTAATTTTTCCAAAAATGGAAAGGATAATTTTAGTTCTTCCTTTTTTGAGGTGGGTTCCCTTTTAGGCTTATACATCATATCACCTATTTTAAATGGCTTAAGATCGTCATTTTTGTTCATATCTCCTCCTATTTAAATTTTTACCAGAATTAAAGATATATTATCGCTACCACCCATTTTAAGGGCTTCCTTGATTAGATTATGGGACGCCTTTTCGAGGTTTTCTTCCCTTTTTAGTATCTCCAGAATTTTTTCATCTCCTATTTCTTTGTAAAGTCCATCTGTACAAAATAGCAATTTGCATCCCCTATCCAATACTGAGACTTTAATTTCAGGTTCTGCAGTATTTTTATTTCCAAGGGATCTGGTAAGTACCAATGAGTACTTTTTGTCATTTTTTAATGGGGAATTGAATTTTACATCTGAAGCAACGGTATGATCTCTTGTGAGTTGCTTAAGTTTTTCTTCATAAAAGAGATAGCATCTTGTGTCCCCGACATATCCAAGTGTTAAAACCTCATTTACCAGAATCCCGCATGTGATGGTTGCTCCGATTTCAATTTCTTCCTCATTCATTTTTTTTATATTTTTTATTTTATAATCTGCTTCTTCAATACTTTCTTTTATTAAGATGGAAAGAGATTTGTTTGATATGGTATCTTCAGAGTAATCTATTACCTCGGGAATATTTGAGAAGTTTTTCTTAATTAAAGTTTTATAGAGATGGGAAATGACGGTTTTTACGGCTATTTTACTTGCTACCTCACCCCTTTTTTTACCTCCAATACCATCTGAGATGGCAAAAATGGTTATTGAGATCTCCTCCATATTTACTAAATTTGAAAGGGAAAGAACGGATATTGCATCTTCATTTTTATTTCTTACTTTTCCAGTATCGGTAGCTATTACCCAGTTTACAGTTATCCTTTCCATTTTTCACCACTTTTTAAATCTCTTTTATTATAACAGTTTTTTAAATAAAAATGAAATTTCTATTTAAAAGAAATTTTGTGTTCAGTAAATAAGATTTATTAAGATGATTTAGAAAAATAGGTCTTTCAATTTTTTCCGATGCGATGCCAATTTCCCTTCATCATTTTTTCCTACCTGTTTAATTTTTCTCTTTTATTAAATTCAGGTCTATACTTATCTCTAGAATGTTTATAGGAAGGGGAGATTTTACTTAATTGTTTAACCTTTGGGAATTTCTTGCCTG
>Ga0256842_1001948_pt1 | contig 15605 bp, 11 predicted proteins | sample 4559240metaG_FD_185973 | JGI IMG/M metagenome (GOLD analysis project Ga0256842, IMG submission 185973) | Hydrothermal vent microbial communities from Guaymas Basin, Mexico - 4559-240 | ecosystem: Environmental > Aquatic > Marine > Hydrothermal vents | place: Mexico: Guaymas Basin | collected...
TTGGAATATATTTTCCTATTAGAAGGCAAAAATTATTTGCATAGCCGTAGCTATGGAAATAATTTTTAACGCAGTAATAGGGAAATATAAACGATTTATATGGCGTGTTTTGATATTAATTTGGTATAAGATGCAAAATAACGTAAAAATGTATCTTGCAGAATACAATAAGTATGTATTTTTGTATTCTGTAAGATACAAAATATTGTAAAAATGTATCCTATAGAACACAAAAAATGCGTACATTTGTATTTTGTAAGACACAAAATATAGAAATATGAAACTTTTAAGGAAATTACATACGGGATTAATTGATGGTGTAAGCCTTGATTTTCAAAGGTATATACTTAATAAATTACCTTGGAATGAACGACTAGTTGGAATTAAGGGCTCAAGAGGAGTTGGTAAAACAACTGTTCTTTTGCAATATATAAAGCTTAATTATGGACAATCGGATAAAGCTTTATATATATCCATGGATAATTTCTATTTTTTGGAACATAGATTATTCGATTTTGTAGAAGAATTTATTGCTAAGGGTGGTGAGCATCTTTTTATTGATGAGGTGCATAAATATTCAAATTGGTCGGTAGAATTAAAGAATATTTACGACCATTTTCCTAACTTAAAAGTAGTTTTTACTGGATCGTCCTTATTAGAAATTCTTAACTCAAAATCAGATTTAAGTAGGCGAGCATTGGTTTACGATATGCAAGGAATGTCTTTCCGAGAGTTTCTTATTTATAGATATAATATGGAATTTGAGCCAATAGGATTAGATTCTATTTTAAAAAATCACACAGAATTATCATTAGATATTGGGAAGAAGATAAAACCACTTCAATATTTTAGCGAATATTTAAGAACAGGGTATTTCCCATTTTTTGATAATAATGATGAATTATATTATATGAGAATTCAAGAGGTGATAAATATGATTATAGAAATAGAACTGCCTCTATTACGAAATACTGATGTTTCTATAATTGGCAAAATTAAGTTGTTGTTATATATTATAAGTCAGTCAGTTCCATTTAAACCAAACATATCAGCTTTGGCAAAAAAAATGAAAGTTACCCGAAAAACTGTGCTTTTATACATAACTTATTTGCAACAAGCAGGAGTGCTAAACTCTATTCGAAGAAATAGTTTTGGAGATGGCCTTTTACAAAAGCCTGAGAAAATATTTCTTGATAATACAAACTATATGTTTGCTATAATGGCCGAAAAACCAAATATAGGAAATCTAAGAGAAACTTTCTTTCTGAATCAACTTTCAGAGAATTATTCCATAACATATCCCGAGAAAGGTGATTTTTTGATAAACGAAAAATACCTTTTTGAAGTAGGAGGTAAGAGTAAAGGTTTTAAGCAAATTGCGGATATTGAGAATTCATTTATTGCTGCCGATGATATTGAATTTGGCGTAGGAAATAAAATTCCACTATGGATTTTTGGAATGATGTATTAGATTAATTATATATTAATTCCATTCAAGGTCGTAACTATAATTATTAACTATTTTGTATTTATAGCGAGGTAAAATATTTCAAAATAGATTCACTTAGATATCAAAATAATAATTGGCCTTGAAGAGGTCACAGATTTATAGAAAAATACACAATAATTTTTCCCCGACCTAGAATAGGTCGTATATCGTTTAACAGAAAAGCCGTAATAAAATTCAAAAGAATTTCATTACGGCTTTATTATTATAGAGATGTAAATATCACATCATATATTCTTTATTTATTGGCATCAACCATAGTCATGCTAGCATATTCGCCAGAGTCTAATTTGCTCTTTACAGCTTTAAATGCTTCAATAGTATAGTTTACATCTTCCAATGTATGTATTGCTGTTGGGATAAGGCGCAATAAAATTTCACCTTTAGGAATTACAGGATAAACCACTACCGAACAAAATACATCATGCTTCTCACGAAGGTCAAAGATTAAGTTAGTAGCCTCTGGCACACCACCTTGTAAATATACTGGAGTAACAGGTGAGTTAGTAACTCCTATGTCAAAACCATTTTCCTTAAGACCATTTTGAAGTGCATTAGCAACAGTCCATAACTGCTCTCTAAGCTCAGGCATATTTATAAGCATATCCAAACGCTTTAAAGCTCCTTTTACCATAGGCATTGGAAGAGATTTAGCGAAAATCTGAGAACGCATATTATACATTAAGAAATCGATAATAGCTTCGTCACCAGAGATAAATGCACCGATTCCTGCCATTGATTTAGCAAAAGTACTGAAGTATAAATCTATTTTATCTTGAACACCAAAATGTTCGCCAGCACCATAACCAGTTTCTCCCATAGTACCAAAACCATGAGCATCATCCACTAGCATGCGGAATTCAAACTTATCTTTTAAAGCAGCAAGTTCGTCAAGTTTACCCATATCACCAGCCATGCCAAATACACCTTCGGTAATAAGTAAAATACCACCTTTGTTTTCATCAGTACGCTTTTTAGCAAAGCCTAACATTTTTTCTGCTCTTTTTATATCATTATGAGGAAAAACAAAACTCTTACCACCTTTGGCTTTATGTAAGAATATTCCATCCATAATACTTGCATGACATTCCGAATCGTAAACAATTACATCATTACGGTCAACCATAGCGTCAATAATAGACATAATACCTTGGTAACCATAATTAAGAAGGAAAGTCTTTTCTTTTTTTACAAAGTCAGAAAGATTATTCTCCAACTCTTCGTGAAATTTTGTTTGCCCCGACATCATACGAGCACCCATAGGGTATGCCATTCCGTATTCTGCAGCAGCTTCTGCATCAGCTTTTCTTACCTCAGGATGGTTTCCCAATCCAATGTAGTTGTTCAAACTCCATACTAATTTCTCCTTGCCACGAAACATCATTCTAGATGAAATTTCTCCTTCTAACTTAGGAAATGCAAAGTATCCATGAGCTTCTTTTTGATATTTACCAAGGCTTCCTGGGCGACTAAGTACTTTTTCGAATATATCCACTTTTATATATATTTTATGTTGTTATACAATCAAATTTTGGATTTGCAAATATAATAAATTCTATATACGCAGGCTGTTAAATAGTGTTGCTTATATTAAATTAACAACTCATTAATAGTATATCCAAATTATGATGGTTTTAAATCTATTATTTACTATAATTTCTAGCGCCAAATATTGAACTACCAATACGTACAAGCGTGCTTCCTTCTTGCACAGCTATTTGATAATCATTCGACATTCCCATTGATATCTCACGATAAAAAATATTATCAAGGAAGAATTTATATCTAATACTCTGGAATAGATTAAGCAAATGCTTGAATTCGGCTCTTACCAAATCAGTATCGAAAGTATTGCTTGCCATTCCCATCACACCAGTGATTTTAATGTTTTTCATGGCTTTATAGTCTTCCGAAGAAAGCATTTCTACAGCCTCGTCTAAGCTGAGTCCAAACTTGGTTTCCTCGCTAGCAATATGAAATTGTAAAAGGCATGAGATTATTCTATCATTCTTAAGTGCTTCTTTATTAATCTCTTTGAGAAGCTTAAGACTGTCAACACCATGTATGAGCTTCACAAATGGAGCAATGTATTTTACCTTATTGCGTTGCAAATGACCAATAAAATGCCAATGAATATTATCAGGAAGAGCCGCAGCTTTATCTCTCATCTCAAGGGCTTTATTCTCGCCGAAAATCCTTTGTCCGTCGTCATATGCCTGCTGAATATCTTCTATGGGTTTGGTTTTAGAAACTGCAACCAAGCGTACTTGCTCTGGCAATTGTCCTTTTATACTAGCTATTTTATCTCCAATTATGCTCATGATAATATTATGTTCATTAAAAATGCAAAGTTATATAAGAATGTATTAGTAACAAATTTATATTTGCAGTTAATTATGATAGAAATTAGTTCGATATATAGCTTTTGGTGGCTAATCCCTGTTTTTTTGCTGAGTTTTGCTCTAGCAGCATTATTATATTTTCGAAATCCTCGCGAAGATTTTCCTAAATGGATAAGTATATTATTGGCATCCTTTAGGTTTATTGTATTCTCTTTATTAGGATTCCTATTAATATCGCCACTTATAAAATCGTGGCAGTCGGAAGTCGAAAAGGCAAAAATCATAATTGTAAAAGATGATAGTAAATCTATGATTCTTTATGGAGATTCTGCAAAGTTATATCATACTAACAATGATGTATTAAATGGCTTAAGCAAAAAGCTTAGTAATAAGTTTGAGGTAGTAAATTATTCTTTCGGTAAGGAGATTCAAAAATCCGCGAATGACAATAGCTTTAATAGATTAAGAACCGATATAAGTCACGTATTAACCACTATATTAGAGAAGTATAAGTATAGAAATGTGGGAGCGGTGATACTTGCTAGTGATGGAATTTATAATATTGGTAATAACCCTATTTATTCAAGTACTTATTCGAAATTCCCAATTTATACTCTTGGTTTTGGTGATACCATTGCACATAAAGATTTTGCAATAAGTAGGGTAGTTGTGAATAAAACGGCTTTTATAAAGAATAAATTCCCCATGGAGGTAAGTGTTTCTGCCAAGATGATGAATGGAAGAAAATCAAATATTATTATTAGTTCAAAAGGAAAACTTATTCATAAAAAACCAGTGGTCTTTAATTCTGAGAATGATTTTCAAAAACATATATTCTATATTGACGAAAAAGAAGCCGGCCTTAAGACCTACAGAATAAGTATACAAAAGGATGATGATGAGTATAATACCATCAATAATTCGAGCATTGTAAATGTTGATGTGCTTGGTAGCAAAAAGAAAATTCTATTATTATACTCGAGTCCACATCCTGATATTGCAGCCATTAGGAACTCTATCAATACGAGCGAAGAGTATGAGTTAGAAGTATTTGATTATCGTAAATTCAAAAAAAATATTGATGAATATTCTTTGGTGATATTGCATCAAATGCCAGATAAGAATATTAGAAGTGCAAGCATTATTGATAAAATTCACAAAAAATCTATTCCATCACTTTTTATTATTGGATCAAATTCGGGGGTGCACTATTTCAATGCTTTGAATATGGGTGTAAGTGTAGATTTTAAAAAGCAGGCTTTTGTAGAAACTACACCAAGGGCAAATCACGATTTTGTGGATTTTGTTATCCCCAATGAATTACTGAATCAAATTGCATATTATCCTCCTCTTTATAGCCCATATGGCAAGTATAAGCTGTCAAATTCTATTCATACAATATTGTGTCAGCAGATAGGCTCAGTGGCAACAAAATATCCTCAGGTATGTGTTTCTGAGAATAGTGGTAAGCGCAATGCTTTTATTTTTGGAGAAGGAATATGGCGATGGCGTATGTACGATTTTATGGAAAATTCATCTTTCGATAATTTCGATTCATTTATTATGAAAATCATTAGATATATTTCCATTGACAAAAAGAATAAACGCTTTGATGTGCAGTGGGAGAATAGATATTTTGAGTTTGATGAAGTGGTGCTTAATGCACAATTCTATAATGCATCATACGAAGTTGTAAATGATGCAAATATTGAGCTAGAAGTAAAGAATGAGAATGGAGATAAGTATAATTACTCATTTGTTAATAATGGTGATAGCTATTCGGTTTCTATGGGAAGAATGCAAGCTGGCAAATATTCTTTTGTGGCAAAAGTTAAATATAACTCTAAAGAATATTTACAAAAAGCAAATTTCTACATTGAAACTGTTGAGCTTGAAGGTAGTGATTTGCTTGCCCGACATGATTTGTTAAAAAACATTTCGTATGCTAGTGATACTAAGTTTTTTGTTTCTAAGGATTATGATAGATTAGCTGATGATATAATTAATAGAAAGGATATTGTAGATATTGAAACTCAAGTTTTACAATATAAAGACTTGATAAATAGCTCTTTATTGTTACTGTTTATAATAATACTATTATCGGTAGAATGGTTTGTTAGAAAACAAATAGGTAGTTACTAAAATAGCTAAGATTTTGCAAACTTAGCTATTTAGATATTATATTTAGCAACTTCTTATTTTACATTATTTATTAATTCCGCAAAATTATATCGATACTCCTGATGTTTATTAATTGAATCAGAAACATCAATATTTATTACTCCAGAAGTCTTTAAACTATGAAGCTCTCCTAATCCAGTTGGAATATTTTGTTTCTCATAATTTTCATAAATAAACTTTAGAGCATGGTCGTTTTTCGAAAAGAAATTATAAACCTTAATCCCTTTATTAGAAATACTATCAATTAACCTTTGCTCCGAACAAGTTGCTCCAAATAAATAAATGGAGTCTATTAATTTATTATCCGATAAATATTGGGCTCGCAACAATGGAGCTGCACCAATATTAAGGCATACAGCAATAATTTCCTTATTAGGATATTGCTTTTTAATATGAATAAGTTCTTCATTTAATTTGTTAGAAAATATCCTCATTTCTACCTTTAGTAGTTCCCATTCTAAACCAAATGATTCGGAATTAAATATAGGTTTTAAGCTAAGTTTATGATCAATCATTGGTAAAGTATTCCTGAATTCTTTTAAGAATTCAAAATCTCTATCGAATATTGAAATGCCAGGAGAAGCGTCTGAGGATTGTATATTCTTTACTAATTTAACCCACTCAGTATTATTGTTTTTAGTTTCAAAAAAACCAGGAAAAAACACAAACTGTTGTTCCCCATTTCCTTGTACCACATCACTTAAAATAGGAGAGTTATTATTTTTGGCCTTTAGGTATTGCTCATATCTTTTAATGTCTTTGTATAAAAGCTTTATTACCCATGCTAACACAAGGTTGTCATCAATATAGCCAATCAAAGGAATAATATCAGGAATTAAATCAACATCTGACACCAAGTAGTTAAGCCCAAATATTATCCATTTTTTGGAAACTTCACCAATGGGAAATTCGTCACATTGGAGAATGTTAGCAAGCAGTTCAGCTTTTGTAATTAATTCTGATAAGCTAGATTTATTTTTTGCCTTTAGTTTGGCAATTTCTTTATCAATTTTATTTCGAACTAAAGATTCGTCTTTTTCATTGATATTATCTATTTGCTTAAGGAATGCTTTTTTATGATTATCAAATAATTCTTGCATAATATTTTGTAGTTAGTGTAGTTTGCAAATATGGTATTGGTAAAAAATATTAACCAAAAATACGATATTTTTTTAATAATTGCAATAAAAAATCTAACTTCGCAATCTTAAAACACACAATATATCTTTTACTATGATTATTATTATATCTCCCGCAAAAAATATCAATGAGGATATTAGTTTTGATGCAAAGCAGTTATCAAATACTCGTTTCGAAAATCAAACTAATGAATTATTAAGCAGAGCAAAGAAACTCAGTGTTAAAGACCTAATGTCGATGATGAAGATTAGCGAAAATTTGGGTCAACTCAATTATCAGCGTTATCAACAGATGGAGGTGCCTTTCTCAAATTTTAAATTATTGCCAGCGCTTAAAGCTTTTAATGGAGCGGTGTTTCAGTCGATAAATGTTGGCGGATTTACCGATGAGGATTGGAAGTTTGCCAATGATAAATTGCGTATTCTCTCGGGTTTTTATGGTTTGCTACGTCCTTTTGATGGTATATTGCCTTATCGTTTGGAAATGGGTACTAAGTTAGATATTGGCAAGCATAAGAACCTATATCAGTTTTGGGATATGAAAATTAATAATCTTTTGCAGAACGATATTGATACCAATGGAGATAATGTTCTTATTAATTTGGCCTCAAACGAATACTTTAAGGCAGTGAAAGGTAAGGAGTTGAATGCTAGAATTATTACTCCAACATTTAAGGAATATAAAGACGGAAAGTATAAAATGATTGCTATTTATGCAAAAATGGCTCGCGGAATGATGAGCAATTTTATTATAAAGAATAAACTCTCAAATCCTGAAGAAATTAAGCTTTTTGATACCGAGGGATACTCTTATAACGACCAACTTAGCGAAGGCGATAATTGGGTATTTACTAGGTAAACTCTAGTTCAGCTATTTACATAACAAAAAATATATGTTTGGGCTAAAGCCCATATTGTTTATGCATCATTAGGCAGGGCATTCCCTTCGATAAACTCAGGATGACAGCCCTGCCTAATGAATACAGAATTCTACGGGCTTTAGCCCAAACATAAAAACTAGATAATTACAAATTAGAAGGATATTTTTATAAAGATAAACTAAGTAGGTGAAAGCTAAAATATTGATAAGCATTATTATTTCGATTATTACCCCATATTTTCGTTATGGCTAGCGTATCAAGCCTTGGCCTCGAGCGAAAAGCGGGGAAGCTTGGGTGTGAATTTCCAATTGATATTATTTATAATAAAGGCGTTTACGTTTGTAATTAATGTCAATGGAATAAAATCGAAACAACGTTCTTTATTAGGAATAGTTATGAAATTGAAACAAGCTAATGTCATTCATTACTTACTTTATTTGATAAATAAATCAATTGGGAAGAGCGCGTGGGCGATTTTTCGCTCTTGACTTTTTTGATTCGTTTTTGCGTCAAGGCAAAAATGAATAAGCAAGGGCATTGCTTAGGCAGAATATGATTTGTAAGTATTTAATTTAGCTTGTATGTAAAACTAAAACCTTGGTAATAAGTTAAACTTAATATCTTTTTATCCCTAATTTCAATTAATATACTCATAAACTCCCAAATCTGGAGTTGAAGCATCACGAGAATTTCCATCAAGATCAGTAAGAGGATTCACTCCACCTTTTCCAATATCAAGGGCAGGAGAGTTATCAGGTAAATGATAATTGCCATCAATAGAGCTTGCAGAAATGAAATTAGGATTTTGGTTCTTAATTACTGATATCCATTGCGATGTATTAGAAATATCTTGCTGACTTTTTATTAAACCATGGTCAAATACAAAATCAAAACTTCCACCTTCACTAGCATTATCAACAATAAATTCTTCTTCGTTTGCACCATAAGCAATACTATTGAAGAATTTTGCTTTGAGATTAAATGGATGGACTACATCAGCATTATCTTTAAAATAGTTGTTGATATATACAGTAGGGGTTTTGCGAATATCGTAATTCCAATAATTGGCAAAAGTGCAATGTCTAAACTCATGCTCACCACCCATAGTAAGGGCTAGGCAATATTGCTTGCAGTTGCTAATAAGTATGTTTTCGCCATCAATACTATGAGCTCTGTTCAGAATTCCAACTCCCGACATATTTTCAATAATGGTGTTTTTAATAATATTTTTATTTCCCATATCGCTAGAAAGAAGCTCCGTTTGTAATCCAATAAATCCATTACGGATAATAGCATAGTTTATCACATTATCCACGCTACCTTCATTGAGCCAAATTCTATCCCATTGTCCGGGTAGGTCTTTGTAATACGCCTCAGGTCTATCACCTTGGAATGTAATAGGCTCTGTAAGTGTGCCATTAACTTTAATATTACCACCTTTATAAACCCAAAGACCACCACCATTATGAAAATATATTTGTGTTCCTGCTTCAATGGTTAAGGATGCTGTAGAATCTATTACGGCATATCCATAAATTACAATTGGTTTATCTTTAGTCCAAACAGTATCAACTCCTTCACGTGCTATAATACTAAATGCAGGAAGCCCTTGAATATGTCTGTTTGGGAGAATGAAATATGCGTCAATGCCATAGGCAATTAAGTCTACATTTTGCGTATTCCCGTTGGTTTCGAAAATAATACGGTCGGTTTGTAGCATAGGACCAGTTCCAGAATTTGGGTCAATGGTTACTTCCACAAAAATGTACAAACTATCGTGGGCTGCAATTTCTACATCTTGGTGACTTAGCCCCGATACGCCATCAACATTCATTCTGTAAGGTGAATTTGCGCCTCCTTCAATACGAATTTGAGAGATGTTCACAGTTTTGTCTTCGCTATTTCTAACTAATAATGTGTAAGTTGAGGAGCCAATTGTAGTAAAAAGAGTGTCAAATAGAATAGTATCAGTAGAAAATCCTAATCGGATATTACCTTCCGCAAAGCCATCTTCTTTGTTGCAGGACTGCGACACGAATGCCAAACTTATTAAAGCCAGCAGCCAACCATATATGAATATTTTTTGTCTATACTTCATTCTATTGCTTATAACACATTATTTGCAAAAATATTATATTATCAGCATAGGATTACAAAATGTTTTTCTATACTTTTGTCTTATCATATAAATATATACATACAACTATGAACAAATCACTAATTTTTATTCTTTTCTCTATTATTTATGGAGTTACAAATTTATCAGCACAATGTACTCCAGTCCCTTTTGGTGGTGGCTCTTTGACTAATCCTGATACTACTCAAGGAATAGCTCCTGCAGCCGAAACACAGGCTTATGAGCAAATTATTCATATGCGTATTCCTGCTGATACTAATATTGCAGGTTCTGTTATAACTATTGATAGTGTTGGTGTTACGGATATTCTAGGAATGCCTAATAATTTTACTTGGCTTACTAATTCACCAAATAATTATTGGCCAGGTGATACCTTTGGTTGTATAATTTTTCAAGGAAATCCCGTAGTTGGTCAAGCAGGAAATTATATTATTGAAATACAAGCTAATGTTAGATTTTATGGACAGATACAAAGCTATAATAGGTATTACGACTTCGAAATAATGGATGCCTCACATGTGGGTTTTAGTCTTATCGAAAAGGAAGGGCTTAGCGTATTGCAAAATATCCCTAATCCTTTCAATCAGAAAACGATAATTAAATATTTTTCACCAAATAATAATAATGTGTCATTAGTTGTTTATGATATACTTGGTAATATAGTATATCAAAATAATTATGATTCGGCAAGAGGTAATAATTCAATAAATTTTGAAAGAGGAAGCCTAAGCAATGGTGTTTATATTTATGAACTTAGAAACGGAAATAGTATTGTTCGTAAGCAAATGGTAATTAAGTAGATGGCCAAACTTACTATATTAGGAAATAGTGCAGCATTACCTGCAAATAATAGAAAATTGAGTGCTCATTTATTTGAAATAGATGGACATTCTTTGCTTTTTGATTGTGGAGAAGGTACTCAGTTTCAGTTAATTAATTTTAAAAAGAGCCTGCTTAAAATATCCAAAATATTCATTACCCATCTTCATGGCGATCATTTTTATGGTCTTCCAGGCTTGCTTTCAACTATGAGTATGCTTAATAGAGAAAAGGCTATTGATATTTATGGGCCAAAGGGCTTGATGGAATTTTTGCATGCAATTAATGAGGTTTCAAAATCGGAACCTAGTTTTAAACAGCGTATTCATATTGTTGATGTTGAAAATAAGCAATTTCTTTGTGAAGAAAAAGGGTTTAAAGTTTACGCATTTCCTTTATTTCATAGTGTAGCTTCGTTTGGCTATTTAGTTCAGCAAAAGGAGTTTAAACTTAATATAAAGAAGTCATTTGTACATAATAATGATATCCCCATAAAATGGTTTCAGCGCATAAAAAGTGGTGAAGATTATATTGATAATAGTGGAACTGTGTTTTTAAATAAAGATATTGCCGAACAATTGCATTCTCCAATATCCTATGCTTACTGTACAGATACAGGCTATTTCCCCCAAATAGCAGATTATATAAATGCTGTAACTTTGCTTTATCACGAAACCACATTCTTAAATTCTGAAAAAGAAGATGCTATTGCTAAAAAGCATTCCACAGCGGAAGATGCTGCAAATATTGCAAAATTATCAAATGCAAATAATTTGATAATTGGTCATTTCTCTGCAAGGTATTCCGATTTGAATGACTTTTTAAAGGAAGCGAGTCCAATATTTCCGAATACAATTATAGCTACCGAAGGCCTCGAAATAGATTTGTAATTTTAATTATCATCGCATTAATAATAATAGTAGTTTTACGCTAATTACTATTATTATAGATAGTGATTAATAAATAACAATGTAAAATCATAAAAATCAATAATTTACAATCAAATAACTAATAATAAATATATGAAAAATTTCATCAAATACACCTTTGCTACAATTTTAGGAGGTATAATAACATTCTTTTTAGCATTTTTTATACTTGCAGGTATAATTGGTGCAATGGTTGCTAGCTCGTCAGAAGGTACAGCGGTAACGGTAAAAGAAAATACTATTCTTAAAGTAAACTTATCGAGTGCAATAGTTGATAGAGAACCTCTTGATCCTATGGCAGAATTTAATTTTGGCGATAAGGAAAATAGTGTAAAAGGCTTAAATACAGTAATAAATACTCTGAAAGCTGCAGCAGCAGATGATAAAATAAAAGGAATTTACTTTGATGCTAATGGTTTTGCTGGCGGTGGTTTGGCTACTTTAGAATCCTTAAGAAATGCTTTATTAGATTTTAAAGCTTCAGGAAAATTCATTATTAGCTATTCAGAAATTTACGATCAAAAGAACTATTATATAGCATCTGTTGCTGACGAAATTTATCTTAATCCTGCTGGTGGCATGGAAATTAAAGGTATTGGTGCTCAGCTAATGTTCTTTAAAAATGCTTTGGATAAATTTGGCGTTGATATGCAAATAATTCGTGGTCCAAATAATAAGTTTAAAAGTGCAGTAGAGCCTTTTATGTATGACAAAATGAGCGATGCTAATAGAAAGCAAATGACTGTTTTTCTTGGTTCTATTTGGGATAATATGGTAGCACAGATGTCTGCTAGTCGTGGTATTTCTGTTGCAGATTTCAATACGATAGCTGATAGCCTTTGGGCTTCTGACCCTGCTAAGGCATTGGAACTTAAACTTATTGATGGAGTAAAATATATTGATGAAGTTGATATTATTTTGGCTAATAAGGTTGGTGCAGAGCTTGATGATGTAAATACAATTAGCATAGCAGATTATTCTACCACAGTAAAGCGTAAGAATGTTCTTGCTAAAGAAAAGATTGCTGTAATTTATGCTGTTGGTGAGATTAAGTCTGGTGAAGGTAATGATGAGGTTATTGGCTCGGAACGTATAGCAAAAGCTGTTCGTAAGGCTCGTAAAGATTCTACAATAAAGGCAATTGTACTTCGTGTAAATAGTCCTGGAGGAAGCGCTTTGGCTTCTGAAGTTATGTGGCGTGAGCTAGTTCTTGCTAAAAACACCAAACCTCTAGTTGTTTCTATGGGTAATTATGCTGCTTCTGGTGGATATTATATTGCTTGTATGGCTGATAAGATTGTTGCTCAGCCTAATACGCTTACTGGTTCTATCGGAGTTTTTGGAATGATTCCAAATTTCCAAAAACTAATGAATGATAAGCTTGGTATTACAACTGATCAGGTTGCTACAAATGCAAACTCAGTACTTGGCGTTTTTACTCCTCTTACTCCATTCCAATTGAAATCGATCCAAAAAGGTGTTGTTCGTATTTACGGAACTTTCATTAGCCATGTTGCTGAAGGTAGAAATATGACTGTAGAACAGGTTGATGCAATAGGACAGGGTAGAGTTTGGAGCGGAACAAATGCTAAGGAAATTGGTCTTATTGATGAGCTTGGTAATCTTGAAAGAGCTATTGATATAGCTGCTGAACTTGCCAATATTGAAGATTATAAGATTAAGGAAATGCCTAAGCGCAAAAATCCATTGGAAGAAATGATGAAGCAATTCGGTAAAAGCGTGAAGATGAAAATTATTAGCAGTGAACTAGGTGAAACTACAAAGTATTATAATTACCTACAAACATTAAACGAAATGGACGAAATCCAAGCTCGTTTACCTTATTTTATTGATATTGAATAATAAGTAGATTTATTATCTTAATATAGATTAGCGTCGGTATTGCTTTGAGCAATACTGACGCTTTTGTTTGGTGCTATATTTATATCGAAGCCTTCGCTCAAAGAGAAGCCTTCGATGCTTTGTGGACTATTTACTAACTATGTTCTTTGCAAATTCTCCCAAATCAACACCATCAAGGTTTCCAGAGGTCATAATTAGAAGGTTCTTATCGCTATAGTCTATTCCCAATAGATACTCCTGAAGTTTAGCAGATTCTGTAAATACTAATAAATCTTTATTCCCAAAGCCATCAGAAACTTGCTTAGGGCTTATTGCAGGAAGTTTTTTATGCTCCAAAGTATGAGGGTTATAATATACTATGGCAATATCTGCTTCATTCATTGCGCCATCATAATGCGAAAGGAATTCTGCACTTAGCGAACTAAAAGTATGCAGTTCCATGCAGGCAATAAGTTTTCGCTTTGTAAACTGACGCTTCATGGCTGAAGTAGTTGCTTTTAATTTAGATGGACTATGTGCAAAATCCTTGAATACCTTTGTATTATCGTTTTCACCAATTAGTTCTAGTCTATTCGATGCTCCTTTAAAACTGCTGATGGAGGTATAAAAATCGTGCTTACTAATTCCAATCTGCTCACATACCAATTGAGCTCCATTAAGATTCATAAGATTATGATCACCAAATACTTTCAATGCGTATTCTTGCTTGTCGGTTATAATATATGTAATGCCATTTTTGTCAATACGGTGCTCAGGAATTCCATAAGGGAATTGCTTAAGTCCAGCTCTTGCATCTTTGGCAATTTTATTCAGTTCACTATCTTCTTTGCAATATATAAGAGCGCCTTTATCATCAATAAGGTTTATGAAAGTACTAAACTGACTCACATAATTATCGAAAGTAGGGAATACATTAATATGATCCCAAGCTATACCACTAAGTAAAGCAATATGAGGCATATATAGGTGGAATTTTGGTCTTCTGTCTATTGGTGAAGTAAGGTATTCGTCGCCTTCAATTACCATGTACTTAGCACTTTGGGTAAGTTTTACCATTACCTCAAATCCTTCGAGCTTGGCTCCAACCATATAATCAGTTTCCATACCTCGCTCTTGCATTACGTGTAGTATCATTGATGTGATAGTGGTTTTGCCATGGCTACCACCAATTACAATCCTTGTTTTGTCTTTCGATTGCTCGTAAAGGAACTCTGGATAAGAGAATATCTTAAGTCCTAATTTCTGTGCCTTTAGTAGCTCAGGATTATCAATTCGAGCATGCATTCCCACAATTATAGCATCTAAATCAGTGGTGATATTATCGGCATTCCAACCATCAGAAGAGGGTAGGATATTGTACTTTTTTAATCGAGATTTTGAAGGTTCAAAAATTTCATCATCCGAACCACTAACCTCGTATCCTTTTAGGTGCAATGCTATTGCTAGATTGTGCATTGCGCTACCACCAATTGCTATAAAATGTATTTTGCTCATATTGTAGTATAATTTCTCAGTTTTTAAAGGTTTAAAATTAAATACTTTTTTTGGTTTTTGTATAATTGATTATGTAAGTTATCATATGTTGTTTGTTGAAAATATATGATGATATATTTTGAGTTTGATATCTTAGAATATGACAAAAATACAAATGAAAAATTAATTTGCAATTATATAGTTTTCATGTTTGGGCTAAAGCCCGTAGAATGTTGTATTCATTAGGCATGGCTGTCATCCTGAGTTTATCGAAGGGAATGCCATGCCTAATTATGAATAAACAATCTGGGCTTTAGCCCAAACATATATATAT
>Ga0256842_1001949_pt1 | contig 15604 bp, 14 predicted proteins | sample 4559240metaG_FD_185973 | JGI IMG/M metagenome (GOLD analysis project Ga0256842, IMG submission 185973) | Hydrothermal vent microbial communities from Guaymas Basin, Mexico - 4559-240 | ecosystem: Environmental > Aquatic > Marine > Hydrothermal vents | place: Mexico: Guaymas Basin | collected...
CCTACAAGGTTTTTGCCGTGTAAATATGTGCCATATTTGCCGGGCGGCAGTTACGCGCCTGGCGGAGGTTGTGTGCCGGTAAGAGTGATGGTGCGTCCATCGACAGCGATGATCCCTTCGCCAACCAGTTTTTTCAGCAACCGTGAGAAGGTTTCCGGTGTAGTGCCCAGCAGCAGGGCGATCTCGCCTTTGGGCGCCGGCAGTTCGATTTGGGCTGTCGGGCTGTTGTCGCCCAGGGCGTGCAGGTAGTTTATAAAACGCTGGCGGATATCCGCCAGCGTTAACTGTTCCACCATCCCGAGCAGATATTTTATCCTTCCGGCCAGAGCGCCGATGAAGTACATGGCCACGTCGGGGTTTTCCTGAATGTGTTCAAGAATTTTGGCCGCGTCGATGGCGAGCAGTTGCGCCGGTTCCATGGCGACGGCACTGACCGGATAACGTCCTTTAAGCTGCAACAGAATCTCGGCAAAATACTCTCCGGCGGCGATAAAACGGATGGTGGCTTCTTTGCCGTCCGGCGTGGAGCGGTACAATTTGATCGTACCCGAGGCGAGAAAATAGAATTCGTTGCCGCTGTCTCCCTCCTGGAACAGAATTTCCTTTTTCGCCAAGGTGGTAAAGCGGCTGATCCGGGCGATGAAATCAAAGCGCGGGTCGGTGCTGGAGCCGAAAAATGTCTGAAGAAACAGACGAACGGCGTGATGTTTTTCCATGGGTTCTCACTCCTTGTGGGCGGCGGCAAAAAATGTTTTGCACCTCTATGTAGCCGCGCCTGACTTGACGCGTTTAGTTGGGTGCGCAGCAATTTATACCAGTAACAGGCGGAGATTACTACTAAATGACAAAGACTGCCAGGCAGGAGTCGTATAATGATGGTCAGCGTTGTGTCGTCGGCAGCCAGACTGCACAGATGTTGAAGCTCGCTCATCCGTGGGTGCTGCAAGACAGCTACACCAGAAAATGGCCGGCCGGTCGCAGCGGTGAGCTGGTTGTCCTCGTCGATGAAGATGGCAGAGAATTAGGCTATGCCCTGCGCGACGATGACCGTATTGTTGCCCGGGTGGTGGCGGCGCGAGCGGTGAATATCGACCGGCAGTGGTTTGTGCAGCGTCTGCAGCAGGCGGTTGCCCTGCGGCGTCATTGCATCAGTCTGGAGGAAACTGACGCTCTGCGGCTGGTGAACGGCGAAGGGGACGGACTGCCCGGTGTGACGGTTGATCGCTACGGTGATTATCTGCTGGTACAGTTCTATTGCCAGGGCTGGCAGCGTTTCCAGGCGCCGCTGGTGGCGGCGCTGCGCAATGTATACGCCCCGGTTGGTATCTATCTTAAAAGACGGCCGCAGGATACGCGCCAGGCGGAAAAAATGGCCGACAAGGCAGCTAGCCGCCTGGTGTGGGGTGAACGGGCACCGCTACCGTTGACCGTGCGTGAGAATGGCCTTGATTTTCTCGTCAATCTCGAACGCGGCCTCAACACCGGCCTGTTTATGGATCAGCGCGCCCATCGTGTCGATTTGATGGCGCGGGTGGCTGGCAAACGGGTTCTCAACCTGTTTGCCTACACCGGTGCTTTTTCGGTGGCGGCCGCTGCTGCCGGAGCCAGCCGGGTTACCAGTGTCGACGTGTCGGCCAACTATCTGGCGCTGGCGCGGGAAAATTTTGCCATCAATCGTCTTAATCCCAAACGCCATCGGTTTATTGTTGCCGACTGTTTTGCCGCTCTGGCCGAGATGGCGGCGGCTGGAGAGTGCTTTGACGTGGTTATCATGGATCCGCCCAGTTTTTCCACCACCGGCAAAAGCCGCTTCACCACCAGCGCCGGTACTGCCCGCCTGGTGGAACTGGCGCTGGCGGTGCTGTCGCCGGGGGGACTGCTGGTTACATCCTCCAATCATCAAAAGGTTGATGTGGCCGACTATCTCAAGGAATTGCGCCGTGGGGCGTTAAACGCTGCGGCGCAGCTGCGCGTGATAAAACTATCCTCCCAGGGCGAGGATTTTCCCTATCCGGTGACATTCCCCCAGGGCCGTTATCTCAAGTATGTCCTGGCGGTTAAATGCTGAGGCGGCAAGTGCTCATTTGCTGTTTGACCTGCCGTCGGCTGTTATGCTAGTGTCCGCGCAGATTGGAATCCGGGCATGACGGTGACGAGATAGATGGCAGATTCAAACAAAGACAGCGGTTTTGTAAAGAATATATTTGTCGGCTACTTCGTATTGCTGCTGCATGTGGCGCTGCTGGTGCTGCTGGGGCTGTTTATCGTCTTTTTCCGTGGTATGATAGAATATCTGCCGTGGATTGTCGGCGGTGGCTGCCTGCTGGTGTTGAGCGCCGCCTACTGGGTGTATCGCCGGGTCAAGCGTGGTCAGGCCGGTCTTAAGGAAACCTTGAGCTCTGCCGTGCCGCAGAACCGCTCGGTTGAGGTGAGTGTGCTGGGCGGTCTGGCGGCAATTCGTGTCGGCGCTGGCGGCGGCGAGTATGTCGCCCCTCAGGCACCGTTGCAGCTTGAAGACCCGGAAACGTCGCGGGTGCGCAGCATGGAGCGGCTGGCCGATATGCTGGAGAAGGGGCTGCTGAGCAAGGAGGAGTTTGACCAGCTCAAGCAGGAGTTGATGCAGGGTTTCTCCGCTGCGCCGTCCGCCAGGGATGACGGCGGCGATGTGATAGATGTGGAGTACCGCAGCAACGGATGATGGCGGCCACTTTTGCTTTGGTAGCAGCGTATGTGCCAAGCAAAAAACAGGTTGCATTTTTCCGGCCGGAATGATAAACAACAGCGTCTTGTATATCGGGGTGTAGCGCAGCCTGGTAGCGCACCTGCCTTGGGAGCAGGGGGTCGGAGGTTCAAATCCTCTCGCCCCGACCAGAAATACAGGCGCCAGTAGCTCAGCTGGATAGAGCATGTGACTTCTAATCACAGGGTCGAGGGTTCGAGTCCTTCCTGGCGCGCCAGTCTATGCCACCCTGAATTTTAGGGGTTGACGATAAACAGGCCGCTGTGACAGGATTGGCCACCGTTTTTTTGTTGTGGTGGGTGTAGCTCAGTTGGTAGAGCGCCGGATTGTGACTCCGGTTGTCGAGGGTTCAAGTCCCTTCACTCACCCCATTTATCATTGAAACTTGATCATGAGGTTCATTGTTCCCCGTTCGGCAGGTGAGGGATGGGCGGCTGTGGTCGAGTTTTTTTTGTTTGGCGGCGAATCTGTGATCGGTTTGTGCCCGTGTGCCTGCATCCGTTCTGGTGCGGGCCTCAAATAAATATTGGCGAGAGTGGCGGAATTGGCAGACGCACTGGATTTAGGATCCAGCGGGCAACCGTGGGAGTTCGAGTCTCCCCTCTCGCACCATGTTCAGGCAGGGGCATGGCGATGCCCCTGCTTTGTCATATCCAGACGGCGTCGGTTCAGGCTGGCGCTGTGTGTTTGCTTATGTGCTCAATAACCCGGTTGATATAGTTAACAGTTCTGAAACAGTTTTGTCTTCTCATGTATGCGGTGCATGGTCAAAGGGGGCAGGGCGGAAAAACAATGCATTCCCAAGTGAGGATTATCAGGTATGGACGTAAAGATTGAAGATGTGAGCAGTGTGAAAAAAGAAATCACCATCGAGATTGACGCCGAACGTGTCGATGAGGAGATTGCCAAAACATATAAAAAGATCGCTAAAAATGCCAAGGTAAAGGGGTTTCGCCCCGGCAAGGTGCCGCAAAAGGTTATCGAACAGTATTACGCCGATCAGATGGAGCATGAAGTTGTTAACACCTTGATTCGCGAGGCGTTGTATAAGGCATTGCTGGATCAGGAGATTCCCGCAATCAGCGAACCGGAGATTATTGATGCTGGCACTCTGGAAAAGGGCAGCCAGTTTTCCTTTACCGCTCAGGTGGAGGTCAAGCCCGAGGTGGAGGCCAAAGATTATACCGGCCTGGAGCTGAAAAAGGAGATCCTGCAGATCGATGACGATGTGGTTGACAAAAAGGTTCTCGAACTGCTCGATTCGCGTAATACTCAAGAAATTGCCCAGCGTGACGACGCGCAAAACGGTGATTTTCTCACCATCGATTTTGAAGGATTTATCGACGGCGAGGCGTTTGAAGGCGGCGCGGCGCAGGATCATGTACTGGAGCTGGGCTCAGGCAGTTTTATCCCCGGCTTCGAAGAGCAGTTGGTGGGGATGAAACGCGGTGAAGAAAAAGAGATTACCGTTACCTTCCCGCAGGAGTATGGCAACAAGGATTTGGCCGGCAAGGAGGCGATGTTCAAGGTAGCACTCAAGGAAATCAAGGTTAAAGTGGTGCCGGAGCTGGACGACGAGATGGCTAAAGAGTTCGGTTGCGAAGATGCCGAGGATATGCGTAACAAAATTGCTGAGAGTAACGAAAAGCAGGAAGTCCAGCGTATTGAGGATGAACTTAAAGAGCGTTTGATGACGGCGTTGGTGGAGAACAATCCCATAGAAGTACCTGATGTGATGGTTGAGCGTCAGCTGGAGTTTATGAAACGCAACATTGCCAACCGTCTCAAGCAGCAGGGGATGAGTCTGGAGATGATGGGGATGAACGACCAGTCGTTTGCCGCCATGTATCGTGATACCGCTACCAAGCAGGTGCAGGGCAGCCTGATTCTTGAAGCCATCGGCAAGCAGGAGAATATCTCTGTGGATGAGTCGGAAATCGATAGCCGCATGGAAGAGATTGCCGAGATGGCTAACGCACCGCTGGAAGAGGTTAAAAAATACTACGCCAGCGACGAGGCGCGGAATAATCTGATGGCCCAGATCGAAGAGGAAAAGGTGATTACCTATCTGCTGGGCCAGGCCAATGTGCAAGAAGTGTCAAAAGAGGAACTACAGGAAGAAGCCGCGGCCACGGTTGAGGAGTAGCCATGAGTCTGGTACCGATAGTTGTAGAACAGACGGGTCGCGGGGAACGTTCTTACGATATTTATTCCCGCCTGCTCAAAGACCGGATTATTTTTCTCGGCGGTGGAATTGATGATCAGATATCCAACCTGATTATCGCCCAGTTGCTGTTTCTGGAATCGGAAGATCCGGAGAAGGATGTCCATCTGTATATCAACTCACCCGGCGGGGTTGTCAGCGCCGGGATGGCTATTTACGATACTATGCAGTATATAAAATGCCCGGTGTCGACCATCTGCGTTGGCCAGGCGGCAAGTATGGGAGCGGTGCTGCTGGCAGCCGGTGAGCCGGGCAAGCGGTTTTCGCTGCCCCATTCGCGTATCATGATTCACCAGCCCCTAGGTGGTTTTCAGGGACAGGCGTCTGATATCAGCATCCACGCTCAGGAGATTCTACGCCTGCGCCGGGAGTTGAACGAACTGCTGGCGCGGCATACCGGCCAGCAGGTGGAGACCATCGCCAGTGATACCGAGCGTGATTTCTTTATGGATTCGGCTGCGGCACGGGAATACGGTCTGATAGATTCAATAGTAACCCGTGACGAAATTTAGTCATATGGTTGAAGAGGTGTTATGAAAAAAGATGACGAGCAATCAAACAGTTTTGTCTGCTCATTCTGTGGCAAAGCGCAGGATGAGGTGAAAAAGCTGATTGCCGGGCCGTCGGTGTTTATATGTAACGAGTGCATAGAACTGTGCCAGGAGATTCTCGACGAGGAGTTTGGCGCCCAGTCAGATGGGGACGAGAACGTTCTGCCGACACCGGCGGAGATCAAGCAGGCTCTTGATGATTATGTTATCGGCCAGGACGCGGCAAAAAAGGCGCTGGCGGTGGCGGTTTATAATCATTACAAGCGGGTACGTTATACTGCCAAAGATGACGATGTAGAGATTCAGAAGAGCAACATTCTGCTGCTTGGCCCTACCGGCAGCGGTAAAACCTTGCTGGCGCAGACCTTGGCGCGGGTGCTCAATGTGCCCTTTGCCATGGCCGATGCCACCAATCTGACCGAGGCCGGTTATGTAGGCGAGGATGTGGAGAATATTATCCTGGCATTGGTTCAGGCTGCCGATTACGATGTGGAGAAGGCCCAGCACGGTATTATCTACATTGACGAGATAGATAAAATCGCTCGCAAGAGTGAGTCGGTGTCCATTACTCGTGATGTATCCGGTGAGGGGGTGCAGCAGGCGCTACTCAAGATTATCGAGGGAACCACTGCCAGTGTACCGCCAAAAGGGGGACGCAAGCATCCGCAGCAGGAGTTTATTAAGGTTGACACATCGAACATCCTGTTTATCTGTGGCGGCGCTTTTTCCGGTCTGGAAGATATTATTTCTCAGCGTATCGGCAAGAAAAATCTCGGTTTTGGTGCTGATGTGCGTGTTTCCAAAGATGTCGGCCTGGGGGAACTGCTCAAGGATATCGAGCCGGTTGATTTGCTTAAGTTTGGTCTGATTCCAGAATTTATCGGTCGGTTGCCGGTTATTGCCACCCTGGAGGAGTTGAGCCAGGAGGCGCTGGTGCGGATTCTCAAGGAGCCCAAAAACGCGTTGGTAAAGCAGTTTTGCAAATTGCTGGAACTTGAAGGCGTTACCTTGAAGTTTACCGATGAAGCTCTGGTGGCGGTGGCTGAAGAAGCAGCGCGGCGCAAGACCGGTGCGCGTGGACTGCGTTCAATTCTTGAAGAGGTGATGTTGGATATCATGTACGACATCCCGTCGCAGGAAAATGTCAACGAGGTTATTATCAACGACGAAGTGATAAGCAAAAAAACTGTTCCGCTGATCAGTTACAGCTGCGCTGAAACAGCTTAAAGAGATAGAGAGACAGATGAGCGAGACACCAGCAAATATTGATGCTGATGACACTGTAACGGCTGCGATTCCATTGCTGCCGTTGCGTGATCTGGTGGTTTTTCCCGCCATGATCACACCGTTGTTTGTCGGTCGGGCTCGGTCTATCCGGGCTTTGGAAGTTGCCATGGAGAGCAGTCGCCATATTTTTCTGGTGGCGCAAAATGACGCCGAGGTAGATGAGCCAGGCGAAGACGATCTGTACCGGGTAGGTACAGTGGCGCGGATCTCCCAGTTGATGAAATTGCCCGACGGCACTGTCAAGCTGCTGGTGGAAGGACGCACCCGTGCGTTTATTACCGCTTTGCACGATCAGGGTGATTATGTGCAGGTGGTGTACGACGAAGTGGTTGAGATGCACCTCGATTCTATTGAGGTGGAGGCAATGGTGCGCAGTGTGCGCAGCATGTTTGTTACCTATGTCAATTTCAGTCGCAAAATTCCCACTGAGGTGGTCAACGCGGTGGAAAATATCACCGATCCCGGCACGTTGGCTGATACCATTGCCGCCCATCTGGGATTGCGGGTCGATGAAAAGCAGGAAATTCTCGAGCTGACAGATGTCAATCTACGTCTGGAAACTTTGCTGGAAATGATGGAGCGGGAGATTGAAATTCTCAAGATCGAACGCAAAATCCGCAAGCGGGTTAAAAGCCAGATGGAACGCACGCAGAAGGAATACTACCTCAATGAGCAGATGCGTGCCATTCAGAAGGAGCTGGGCGACAAGGACGAATTTAAGCAGGAGCTCAAAGAGCTTGAAGAGCAGATCGGCAAGCGCAAGATGTCGCGCGAAGCCAGTGACAAGGCCAAGGCTGAGCTGAAGAAGTTGAAAATGATGTCGCCCATGTCGGCGGAGGCGACAGTGGTGCGCAATTATCTCGACTGGCTGTTGTCCCTGCCGTGGCAAAAAGGTACCCGCGACAGCAGTGACCTTGCTCATGCCGAGGAGATTCTCAACGAGGATCACTACGGCCTGGACAAAGTGAAGGAGCGGATACTTGAGCATCTGGCGGTGCAGACGCTGGTAAAAAAGATTCAGGGGCCGATTCTGTGCCTGGTAGGGCCGCCAGGAGTGGGCAAGACCTCCCTCGGGCGATCCATCGCTCGCGCCATCAACCGCAAGTTTGTGCGTATTTCACTGGGGGGTGTGCGTGATGAGGCTGAGATTCGCGGTCACAGGCGTACCTATATTGGTTCCATGCCGGGTAAGATTATCCAGAGCATGAAGAAGGCGGCGGTTCGCAACCCGGTGTTTCTCCTCGATGAGATCGACAAGATGTCGATGGATTTTCGCGGCGATCCGTCTGCGGCCCTGCTGGAAGTGCTCGATCCGGAACAGAATAAAACCTTCGTCGATCATTTTCTCGATGTCGATTACGACCTTTCCAACGTGATGTTTATTACCACCGCCAATTCGGTGCAGGGCATTCCGGCACCACTGTTGGATCGGATGGAAATTGTCGCGCTGGATGGTTATACCGAGGAAGAAAAGCTGCATATCGCCCGGCAGCATCTTATCGGCAAGCAGCTGCGTAATCACGGACTTGATCGTGGCAACGTCGAATTTTCCACTGCTGCATTAATGGAAATAATACGTTGTTATACTCATGAAGCGGGGGTGCGTGATTTGGAGCGCAGCATTGCCGCCATATGCCGGAAAATTGCTCGACAGGTGGTGGATGGTGCGCAAAAAAAAGCAAAAAGGCGTATCGGAGTAGCTCAGGTGCGTAAATTTCTTGGCGTGGCCAAATATGAGTACGGACGCAAAAACAAGAGTAAACGCTGCGGCATTGCTACCGGCCTTGCCTGGACTGCATCAGGTGGCGAAGTGTTGATGATTGAGGTGCTGGAGTTGCCTGGGCAGGGTAAATTAACCATAACTGGTAAATTGGGCGAGGTGATGCAGGAGTCGGTTCAGGCGGCGTTTGCGTATATCCGCTCGCGTTGGCAGGAACTCGGGCTGGAGGAGGATTTCTACCGCAATATCGATCTGCATATCCACGTACCGGAGGGCGCTATCCCTAAAGATGGCCCGTCGGCAGGTATCACCATTGCCACTGCCATAGCTTCGGCGTTGACACACCGGCAGGTGGATTGCGACCTGGCCATGACCGGTGAAATCAATCTGCGTGGAGAGGTGCTGGCCATCGGCGGATTGAAGGAAAAACTGCTGGCGGCGCGTCGGGCCGGAGTGCAGCGTGTGTTGATACCGCAGGAAAACCAGCGTCATCTCAGGGAATTACCGGCTGCGCTTCTTAAGGGTTTGACTGTAGAGTGCGTTGGTCACATGGACGAGGTGTTGGCACAGGCGTTGCAGGGTAACAGCCGCGCGAAGTAGCGCAGCTAATGAAGAAAACACTGTTTGACAAATGGTGGATTGCTCTTGTACAACGGGAGCCTGTTTGCTATAAGAGGTAGCGCGTTGAAGAGACGCATAACTGACATGAAGAATAAGGAGGAAATGCCGTGACTAAAACTGAACTGGTAAACGCGATTGCCGAGAAGTCTGGGCTGGCCAAGTCTGATGCTGAGAAGGCGCTGAAGGCTTTCGTGGATACCGTAACGCAAGCACTGCAGAACGATGACAAGGTGGCCATGGTAGGGTTCGGTACATTTAGCGTGGGAGAGCGTGCAGCCCGCACCGGCAAGAATCCTCAGACCGGAGCAGAAATTCAGATTGCTGCCGCCAAAGTGCCTAAATTCAAAGCCGGTAAGGCACTTAAGGATGCATTGAATTAAGTTGTCAATAAAATGTCCGCGAGGTGAAAAATAGGGCTTTACTTCACTGGGGTAATCTGTTAGTTTTCACCGCGTTCGACCAAACGGGGCTGTAGTAGAGTCGGTTACAACGCCGGCCTGTCACGCCGGAGGTCGCGGGTTCGAGTCCCGTCAGCCCCGCCATTTACAATTAAAAGTACCAATTTAGTGGGCGAATAGCTCAGCTGGGAGAGCATCGGTCTTACACACCGAGGGTCACAGGTTCGAGCCCTGTTTCGCCCACCATTTTTTACGGGGCTGTAGTAGAGTCGGTTACAACGCCGGCCTGTCACGCCGGAGGTCGCGGGTTCGAGTCCCGTCAGCCCCGCCACTAAAGATACTATCGGTACTGAAAAAGGGCAGCGAATCAAATTCGCTGCCCTTTTTTGTTGCCATTGTCTTGTCGGTCACTGTTTGTGCATCACTTTCTTCAGGTATTCCACATAGGCCGCGCCGCCGCCGGGACGGTATCCGGTGATGGTTACCAGAGCCGCATCGGGGTTAAGGATAGCTACAGTAGGAAAACCGCGCACATGGTACATACGCGCCAGACGCTCGTTTTGCTGGCGAATTTCCTCTGCCTGTGCGCTGCGGCGGGGAAAATCAGCGCTCATCAGCACCAGGTTATCTTTGGCAAAGTCCAGAAATTCCTTGGTGGAAAAAACCTCTTTGTCCAGTTTGATGCACCAGTGACACCAGTCGGAGCCGCTGAACGCCATAAGAATGTACTTGTTCTCTTTTTTTGCCTGTGCTTTGGCCTGGTCAAAGTTGTCCGTCCATGGTGCCTCGGCAGCGTAGCCGGAGACCGGGATTACGAGCGCTGTCAGCAGCAGTATCAGCATCAAATTTTTTACAGTTTTCATCAATGTTGTTCTCCGTTCAGCGTATAGGTGTTAAAGCAGGCTCTGCTGGCAAACGGTTTACGCTCTTTTGGCGGCCACTGCTCCAGCGGAATGCCTACAGGTAAAATAATCTGGATTTTTTTATGCTCAGGCAGCCTGAGCAGTTGCGCCAGTTTGGCGGCGTGATTGTCGATGCGCAGCCAGCCGTCGATCCATACGCTGGCGTAGCCGAGACCGGTGATGGTCAGCAGCATGTTCTCCACTGCCGCCGCGCAGTCTTCGATCTGGAAATTGTAGCCCTCGTATACCGCCTGCGGTTGCTTGTCGATAACGCAGGCGATCATGGCTGGTGCCTGGTTCATCGCCTTGTTGGCCGGATGCATGGCATTGATCTGTTGTACCATGGCCGGATCATCGATGATGACAAACTCGGTAGTCTGAGCGTTTTTACCCGACGGTGCCCGTATCCCCGCCTCTACAATGGTAATTAAATGGTCGCGGGGTACCGGTTGCGTATCCATGGGGCCGCGATAGCTGTGACGTTTGGCAATTGCTTCTTCAAGTTCCATAGCAGTAGTGTTCCCGTGGTAAAAGAGTATCCGTTATGTAATACAGCACCGGACTAATATAACATGCCGGGACAAAATAAACAAAAAGCCACCCGGGCAGGTGGCTTTTTGTTGAGGCGCTTTAGCGGTGCTGTGGCTACAGTTTGTCGGCGTTTTTGGCCAGATACTCGGCTACGCCGTCGCTGCTGGCTTTCATGCCGCTGTCGCCTTTTTTCCAGCCGGCGGGGCAAACCTCGCCGTACTGCTCATGGAACTGCAGGGCATCAATGGTGCGGATCATCTCGTCGATGTTGCGTCCCAGCGGCAGGTTGTTGACTACCTGATGCTGAACCACCCCCTCTTTATCGATGAGGAACGATGCTCGCAGCGCCACTCCGGCCTGGGGATGCTCAATACCGTAGGCCCGGCAGATTTCGTGTTTTACGTCGGCAACCATGGGGAACTCCACCGCACCGATGCCGCCGTTTTCGATGGCGGTATTTCTCCAGGCAAAGTGGGTAAACTGGGAGTCGATGGACACGCCGACAACTTCGACGCCACGCTCACGCAACTGGTTAACACGATGGTTGTGGGCAATGATCTCCGACGGGCAGACAAAGGTAAAATCCAGCGGCCAGAAAAACAGAACCACATACTTGCCTTTCAGATCGCTGAGTTTGAAATCGCTGACAATACTGCCATCGCCAAGAACTGCCGGGGCACAGAAATCGGGTGCTTCTTTTGCTACTAATACGCTCATGATGTTTTCTCCTGTGTTGAAATTAGTTGTTGAATAGAATAAATGCTCCGTTAATGGAGCTTATTGCCATATGTGATGCTGGCAAGCTAACAAAGATGACAAATATAGTCAACAATAAAATCGGCGCAGCGCCATTTTTTTTCGCGCATTTTTACTGTCGCAGGCGCATTCGGGTTAATATCGCAGCGGTAGCCGATAAAGAAGTTGCCGAGCGCGATGATGATATTTAACATATAGCGCATGTGCTTAAAGCTGCACGTGTACAGCGTACCCATCTGCCGGAATTGGTTGGGAGTTTGCCGGGCTTTGCAGCCGATTCATGGAAAGTCAAACAGGCTCCTGGATGGCGGTGGAGAGAGCCGAGGAGGATTTTAATGCTGGAAAATCGTGATAGAGACAATAGGGATAAGGCTGCGTTGACGCAACAGATGGAACAGATTCGCCAGGCAACGGGTCGGCGTAAATACCAGCTTATCATCAATGCCGAAAACAGTATGGAGCTGGTGCAGCGTATGCCGCCCCAGGAGTTGTTTCTCCTTATCAAGGAGCTGGGGGTAACCGATTGCAGCGATCTTGTCGGCATGGCTACGCCGCAGCAGGTGAATCTTTTTTTTGATATGGATTGCTGGACGGCGGATGAGATGGACGCCGACAGCGCTCTTCAGTGGTTGCAACTGCTGCTGTTGCAGGATGAGGAACAGTTTTTACGTATCATTGAAGGACTGGACTTTGAGATGCTGGTGTTAGCGGTGAAAAAGCAACTGCGTATCATCAGTGGGCTGGAATCGCTGCGTGACGACGAAGATCTGATGGCGCAGCGCAAGCGTTTTGACCAGGTATATGAATGCGAATATCGCAACGATGATGCTGCCAAGGCCATGAGTCTGATGCAGGATATCCTGTTTCGCGAACGGCAGGAATTCTTTCTGCGTCTGATGGAGGCGGTACGCCATGAGATGGAGCTGTCGTTGCAGGAAGAGGCGTTTAAATTTCGCAGTGGCCGTCTGGCCGATCTCGGTTTTGTCGATAGCGTCGAGGCGCGCTCTCTGTACACCTATGTTGCTCCCGATCACTTTGATCCAGAGCTGTATCACAAGGATAGTGGCGCATTTACCCCCGCTATCGAGACCCGTGCCTTGTTTGCTCCGGCGTTTATGCCGGTTTTAACCAGTGCCGACGATTTGCTTGGCGAACTGCTCAGTGGCAATGTGCGGGATGAATTGTGGTATGAACTGAGCTATCTGCTCAATCGAGCCCTGAGCGCGCGCCGGGTAGATTATGGTGAGCCGCGCGCGGTGGCGCAGGTATTGGAGGATGTTTATCATACTCTCAATGTGGCGCTGGGCCAGCTGGCTGGTAATGATCTCAATCGCGCCGAGTACCTGTTTAACAACGTGTACCTGCTGGCATTGTTCCAGTTGGGGTTCAGTATTACCGTGGGGTTGCGTCAGCGGGCAGACCGGATTGCCGCCAGCACCATTGGCCCCTATCTGGATGGTTCCGATGCGGCGGTGGTGGCGGCTTTGCGCCAGGATGTACCGCAGTTTTTCAGCGGTTTGAGCGAGGTAACCCGTGCCGATAATCGTCCGTTTCGCAACATTGGTGAAGTGCGTCGGGTAGAGCGGGAACTGGAGTGTATAGAGCAATTGCAGCTGTTGTTCAGTCCGGATGGATTGCTGCCATTACCGGCGCCGGAACAACTCGATTTGAGCGGCTGTTATCCACAGAATAGTGCCGAGGTTACTTTGTCGGAACTGTTCATGACTGCCGTAGCCAACCAGTTGCTCAATGGCCGCTTTGTCATCGAACCGCTGCCGCTGGCGCACTTGCCGCGTTTGCGTACCCTGGCCGCTGCCGATGCCAAACAATTCGCCGCATTGCGCCACCAGGTGCAGGAACAGGTTGCTACCTGCGTGAGTGGTTGCGCGGCATTTGTCGATTTCTGCTTTGATATCTGGCAACAGGAGTTTATCGCTTTGGATGATGATGAACTGCTGCCGGAATACGTGGGTGGTCTGATAATGCGGCTGAAGTAAGCTATGAATGTGTCGGCTGGTTCTGGACGGGCTATTCTCGGGTAGACAGCACAAAAAACATCCCCAGCATTAAAAACAGAAGATCTGCAGACCAGGCGGCCATCCACGGCGGGAGAATTCCGGAATAGCCAATGGCGGTGAGGGTGGACTGGATGATGAAAAACGCCATGCCGATGCCGATGCTGATGCTGATGCCCAGAGCCAGGTTGATATTGCGGTTTTTCTGCAGGGCGAAGGGGATGGCGACGATGGCCATCACCAGACAGGCAAAGGGGGCGGCCAGGCGGGAGTGCATATCCACCAGATAGCGGGTGGCGTCCAGCCCCTCTTTTTGCAGGCGCCTGCTCAAATGGCGCAATTGGGTGAAATTCAGCTCCTGATTGCCAGCGTTGGCGGCGGCAGTGAAATCCTGAGCTTTCTTGTGCAGGGGCAGGGTGAAGGCCGGAATAACTTTTTCGCTGATCAGGCTGCCACTGGTGGTGGAAAAACGGCGCACCGTGGCGGTATCAGCCTGCCAGATGCCGTTATGCCAGGTTGCGTTGCTGGCGTCTATGCGCCCCTGCAGCTGCATGGTGTCGTTAAAGCGATAAACCGATATCTTGTGCAGCAGCTTTTTTTCCGGTACCACCAGATCGATGTGGTAGAGATCGTTGTCGTCGCGAAACCACAGGTTGTCGCGCCGGGTCAGGGGCTGAGCTTTCCCCTTTACCCTGGTGCGCAAAATGTAGTTGGCGTTGTTGATTCCGGGGGCGGCGAGGTATTCATTGAGGACAAAATTACCGCCGGCCAGAATGGTGGCGGCGATGAGCAACGGTGCGACAATGCTGTACAGGCCGATGCCGCCGGAACGCATGGCGGTGAGCTCGTTGCTGCGGGTGAATCCGCCCAGAGTGAGAAATACCCCCATCAATACCGTGAGGGGCAGCACCTGCGAGACGATCAGCGGCGTTTTGCTGGCAAAGTAGTACAGATACAGTTCAGCGGCGGCGTTATGCTCAAGAAAATCGTCAACTTTGTCAAAAAATTCGATCAGTATGTAAATACTGACAAATGCCGCCAGCGCCAGGGCGGTGTGGCGGATAAAGCGGCTGAGTATGTAGCGGTTGATGATGGTCACGGTATTATCTTCTGCTCAACAGGTTGCTGACGATGGCGGGCAGACGCACGTTCAGGAAATTGCTGCCCGGCAGCGGGCGTTCCTGGGCGGTATGATACAGCAGCATGGCGCACAGGGCAAAAAACAGCGCTGTTGGTGCCCACATGGTGGTAATGACCGGCCAGCCTTTTTCCAGCACCAGGGTTTTGCTGAACGACAGCGCCATGTAATAGATGAGGAATACCAGTAGAGCCACGGCAAACATGCCGCCGCGGGCGCTGCGGTGGGAGCGCACTCCCAAGGGGATGGCGATGAGGGCGAACAGCAGTGGCGACAGCGGCAGGATGAGGCGCTCCTGCAGTTGCGCCAGGTATTTGCGGTTGTTGTCGTTGTGTTCGATCTGTTGCAGCAGCATGGCGGTACTCATCTCCTTGGCGCGCGGCAGCGGTTGGGTACTGCCCGGTTGCTGTTTTTTGTCGCTGATGGTTACGTCGTAACTGTTGAAGTTGATCACCTGGTAGCTGGTGGAACCGCTGTCTTCGATCTGGCGGTGGATGGTGCCACGCTGCAGATGCAGCACCACAATGGCGTTATCGCGGCCTGGGGTGATGCGTCCCTGGCGGGCGGTGATAATCAACGGTGTTGTGGCGGTGCGGTTGTCGGAGATAAAGACGCCCTGCATGATGCCGCTGTGGCTGTCGACCTTGTCGGCGTAAACTACCAGGTTTTTCAGCGCCTGATTGAATACCTGGGCCTTGATGGACGCCGCCGGTTTGCTGTA
>Ga0256842_1001950_pt1 | contig 15603 bp, 12 predicted proteins | sample 4559240metaG_FD_185973 | JGI IMG/M metagenome (GOLD analysis project Ga0256842, IMG submission 185973) | Hydrothermal vent microbial communities from Guaymas Basin, Mexico - 4559-240 | ecosystem: Environmental > Aquatic > Marine > Hydrothermal vents | place: Mexico: Guaymas Basin | collected...
TTTTTGTAAAGGTTTTATTTTATAATATTTTAAAAAAAGAAACTTTTTTTCTGACTTAACTCATGACTGAAGTCAAAAGTGTGCAGTCAGGTTTCATCAATATAACGATATAAACTGGTAATAAACTGATAGATTTTTTCTATTAATTCAATATAATAGTAACATACTTATATTTTTAAATAAATAAAATAAGAAAATAGATAATTAATTATGATGAAAAGGAGTCTCTATAAATATGACAAATGATAGAAAAAAAACATTATTAATGCTTGTATTAGCGCCAGTATTTTGGAGTACAGGCGGATTATTGATTAAATTAGTTAATTGGAATCCCATTGCTATAGCAGGAACAAGAAGCGGAATATCAGCTATAATAATTTATTTATATATTATTACATTTAAAAAAGATATTGATAAGAAAAAGCTCATTAATAAAGATATTCACAAATGGATTGGAGCATTTTTTTATGCTGCAACAGTAATAATTTTTGTTGCTGCAAATAAAATGACAACTGCTGCAAATGTAATTTTCTTACAATATACTGCGCCAGTTTGGGTTGCATTATTTTCAGGAATCATTTTAAAGGAAAAAGTAAAAAGAATAGACTGGGTAGTAATATTTTTTGTAATGTCTGGAATGATGTTGTTTTTCCTCGGAGACATAGAAATCGGACAAATGCTTGGAAATATTTTAGCAGTTATTAGTGGTGTTGCTTTTGCAGGAGTTGTGCTTTCGCTAAAAATGCAAAAAAATTGTAAAGCAATAGAAGTTGTTTTTTTAGGAAATTTACTTACTCTTATAGTAAGTTTACCATTTATATTTCAATCCATTCCTGATTTCAAAAGTATTATTGGTCTTATTTTATTAGGAGTATTTCAATTAGGTTTTGCTTATATTTTCTTCTCTGAAGCAATTGAAAAAGTTTCAGCAGTTGAGGCAATTCTTATACCTGCAATAGAACCAATACTTAATCCAATTTGGGTTTTTCTAATTATTGGTGAAAAACCAAGTAAATTTGCAATTATAGGCGGTATAGTAGTAATAATTTCAATTTTATCAAGATCAATTATTTTAAATAAAAAACAACAGTTAAATTAATATAATCTTTTGCAATTAAAAAAGATATAAGCCAAATATTTGCTTTATATCTTTTTTAATGTTTTAATTCTAATATGAATTTATAATAAAATTTTATTATTATTCTAAAAAAGTTAAATTTTATTTCTTTTATTTCCCCTTCCTCATATTTATAAACTCCATCTATTTTTTTAGCCATTGCAATAGCAGTATTTTCGTTATTATAATCACCATATATTTGATTATTTCTATAAACTCTATATGGATAAATAATACTTTCAAATTTATCTAATTCTATAAAAATATCATTAAACCTTTCAATAATATCTAGATACTGTTCAGCAGAAAAATAAGGCATATTTCGACAGGTAGACGTTTCAATTGTTACTGTAGGATTGTGAAAATTACTTGCATAATACGCTGTACTATATCCATAGCCATGTGGTGCTATTTTTGATTGATAGTCTTCCATTCTGTAAACCTCTGAATCATCATTTTTACTTGATATAGTTTGAATCGTTTTGGCCAATCTAAAGTTTTCATTTCTATACTGATCAGATAAAAACCAACTATCCCAAAATATATAATTTCCTTGTGAATGAATATCAGTGAAAAACTCAAAATAATATCTATCCATATAATCAATAATATTTTTTGTCTCTGGCTGTAATTCAGTGCCCCAATAAAAAGCAACTGAAGGTTTTTTTGATATATGTAGAGATTGTTTAATTGCACTTTCTTTTATAGAAGTCCATTTATTATTATAGGAATCGAAAAAAGAATCAGGAAAATTATTATTAATATCTACACCATTATTATTTGCTTTCAAATCTCTATTAAAATTCTCACCAAAAATCTCATGTGACTTCCCAAATTTTGATAAATCAAAACCATCTGGATTTACTAAAGGAATAAAATGAATAACATTATGTGATAGCATTTCTAGTGTTTCATTATCACCTTCATTAGCTTTTTTTAAAGTATTTCTTATTATTTCTAAAAAAGAAACTGGTGCAACTACTTCTCTAGCATGCAGTCCTGCAATATAAAAAGTATTTTTTTTATTTGAATCATAAGATGAATTTTTATTAAAAGTTTCAATATGATTACTTATTCTTATAACTTTTATTTCTTTTCCCATTACAGAATCTAAAAGAACTTCGCTTTCAATAAAATCAGGATAATTTTCTACTAATTGATTAATTTCTTCATTAATATCATAAGAAGTAATATTATTTGCATTTAATAAATCAAATTCACAAAATGATGCAAAGTTATTAAGATTAAATATTATAATGAATAGCATCATTTTTTTCATAAAATATTTCCTTCCTAATTTTCAACATTTCAAAAGATTAAGTAGTAGAACTTATAACAAACAAATCTCAAGTTAAATAACTTGAGATTTATATGATATGATATTTCTAAATATTAAAGTCTACGCTTATTACACCTTGTAGTTCATTATTCTTTATTATTGAACTAGAAACTGTAATACAATATTTATCATCTGTTAATGAAATATATGGAGATGAAATATATGAATCATTCTTTTTTGCTTCCTTAAAGAAAGGCCTAAATGAAACATCTACAGTCATCGATTTATCAACATCTTGATTGAATTTTTCAGCAATTCCTTTACTATTTATAACAGCAATAAATGAAATTTTATTTGATAATTTCGTTATTTTATTAAATTCTTCTTTATTAATCTCATCTATATTTTTATTTTTTATTATTTTCTTTATATCTTCCAAAATACTTTTTACTTCATTTAAAAATTTAGTGTCTATTTGCAATTTATCACTATATCCTTTTGCAATATTATAGAATTCATTTGAAATTTCATAAATATTATTAATATTCTGAGATATTAATGTAAGTCCACTAGCTTGTTCTTCTGTGATTGCTACAGTTTCGTCAATCCCATTCGATATTTTTCTACTGTTTTCAGTGCTTTTTTCAATATCATTAACAATATTTTTAGTAATTAAATCTTGTTCAACAATTAACTCATCAATATTTGAAATTGCTTGAATGGTGCTATTTACATCTTCATTTGCTGCTTTTAACATTATAAAAGATTTATTAGCATATTCATTAGTATTTTTAGATTCTTTTGCAATAGCTTTCATTCTATCAGAAATATTAATAATTTCTTTATTTGCTTTTCCCAATTCATTTTTAATTATCTCTGAAGATTGATTTGATTCTTCTGCAAGTTTTTTTACTTCATTAGCAACTACTGCGAATCCTCGACCAGCATCACCAGCTCTAGCAGCCTCAATTGAAGCGTTTAATGCTAATAAATTAGTTTGATCCGATATTGAATTAATCATCTCAACAATTGTATCCATCTTTTTAAAATCTTCTTCTAATCCAACTAAAATATTTGATAATTCAATATTTTCATTTTCATTTTCTTTAACTTTTTCAATTATAATATTTATATTATCACTAGTATCTTTTATTGATTTACCCATATGAACTGATTTATGATTTGTTTCTTTAATTAAATCTGCAATCGTATCTACTCCTGTTGCCATTTTTTCTGAACTTTCCAAAATTTCATTTGAATTGTTCGTCACACTATTAATATCCTCTGCTATTTCAGTCACCGTGTTAGTTACTTCTTCAAAAGTAATTTCTAATTTTTCAGAAGAATGATTTGCTTCAAAAAGTAAATCATTAAGTTTTTGAGATGTTACAGCTATTTCTGATATTAATTTATTTAAATCTTTACTCATATAATCAATTTCATTAAATAAATCATAGTATAATCCCGAAGAATTATTTCCTTTTGAAGAACTAATTTTTCCATCCCTTGCATCTTTAATATAATTAGTAATAATTTCAATATTCTTCTTATTCATTCGTAATTGAAAAAAATTATGCATAATTATATTTACTACTCCAAACCCTAGAAAATAAACATAATGAATAGGCTCCACAACATAAATAACATTAGCGATTAATACAATCAAAATATAATTTAAAATAAAATTTATTAATAAAATCCCTTTTTTCAAAACATCCCCCCCATTTACTATACATATTATTTACTTATTATAACATGTTTTCACAATATTCAGACTTTAAAATATATTTTTTTCTATAAAATATATCACCTAATAAAAACTATATTATTTAAATCTGATTCTTCTTCACTAAATCGATAATTATCAACATTAAATTTTTTTATTTCATCGATAGTATCAATTTTATTTAAAATCATATAATTTAAAATTTTACCTCTAGCTTTTTTTGAATAAATTGACACCTGTTTATATTTAAATTCTGATATCTTTTCTAAAAATTTAATATTTATCAATTTACCATCAAACATTTTTTTATATTCATTTGATGCTAAATTCACTACAATTTCATTCTCTTTCCTATTTATTGATTCACTGTTGATTTTATTTTCCCAAAATTTATACAAAGTAATATCCTTAAATTTAATAGTCATATCTAATCTATAATTTTTAATTCCATCAAAAGGTTTTATAATCCCATATAATGCAGATAGAATAATTACATTTTCACTAAGATATTTAAATTGATTATCTGTATATCTGCTTAAATCCAGTTCTTTATAAACAACACCATTAAAACTAAATATAGCTCGATTAATTTCGCTTCGCTCAAAATTCAAAATTTCATTATAAGTTCTGTCCAGTATCTTATTTTTTATTTTAAAAATTGATGCTATTTCATCTTTTTTATATTGTTTTAATATTTCTTGCAAATAGGAAGCTTCTTCATTATAAATAGGAATTGTTAAACTAAATTCGTTTTGTAATTTTTTATAATTTCTTCCTTTACTTGGTGCAATAAGAATTTTCATAAAACCTCCAATAATTGCTGAATCCTATCTGTTTTATTAAGTTTATTATAGCATTTTTTATATATTCTTCGTTAATTAGATGATACAACTCTATTTCTGCCACTATTTTTAGCTTTATATAAGTTTTTATCCGCTTTTTTTATTAAATCTATAGATTCCATATTTTTATCAGCAATTGTTGTTGCAACTCCTAAACTTATAGTTAATTTTCTCAGTTTATCAGATACGATATTTTCAATATTCAAAAGTTCAACAGCTTCTCTAATACGATCTGCAATAGCAATAACCATTTCATTTGAAATATCATTAACTAAAACAATGAACTCTTCACCACCATATCGTGCAACAATATCATTTTCTCTTAATTTTAATGCCTTTGCTACCTCTTTTAAAACAAAGTCACCTTTAACATGTCCATAAGTATCATTGTAGTTTTTAAAATTATCAATATCTATCATTATTATTGAAATATTAGTTCTATTACTAATTGAATGTTTCCAAAAAGATTCATAGATTTCAAGAAAATATTTTTTATTATATATTTCTGTTAAACCATCTAATTTTAACTCATTTTTTAATTCTAACTGCCTACTATACATATCATATTCTTTTTCTTTCTGTGATTTAAAATTTTGATACGAACTATTAAAAACACCCACTAATGCATTAATAAATTTCTTATCTATACTATCAAAATAATCATCACTATCAGCGCTTATCTCAAAACTCATGCCACCAATAACTTTATTATCAAATGCTAAACCAATAATAGCAGTTTCTTTAACATCAACTACTCCAGCTTTATAATCTTCCTGTTTATCAATTTTATTTTCATTATAAAATTTATCCTCTGTTCTTGAAGCAATATTTTTAACAAATCTTATTGAATTTGTTGGAAATTCAAAATCTAACATAGAAATATCCAAAGTATTTAATTTCTCTAAATCATGACCTCTCGTATCTATAAAACGCACTTTGTTATTTTCAAATAAGTAAATAGACCCAATTGTTGCTTTATTTATTAACTCCATACCAATACGAAAAAGTTCTTTTAAAAACTGATCTTCTTCCTCTATATTTAAGCTATTAAGTTGATTTATTTTATTTACAAGTTCTTTAAAAACATTAAGTGATTCAGTTCTTTTTTTAACAGTATTTTCTAAATTATTCATTACTTTTTCTAATGTTTTACCATATTTAATTTCTTCAGTTCTATCAAAAAATAACATAATATAAGTAGTTGTATTTACATTCTTTTTCTTTCTTAAAGAAATTTGATAAATCTTATTTCCAACTGGTTTTTGATAATTAGAAATATTTTTCATACTCTCTAATTGATTTTTTAAAAAATTAAAAAATTCAATATCAATAATATTGTTAATTTCAATTTCTCTTAATTTTGTATTTCCAAGTTTTAAAGTTTCTCTTAAATTATTATTAATAAATAAAATGTTATTTTTTTCATCAATTTCTATTACACCAACTGGCATATTATCTAATAAGTTAAATATTTTCTTTTGCTCAATTTCAATAGTATTTTTCAAATAATCAATTTTATATAGGGTAAATATACTAACAATAATTACTATAATAAATGCAATAGGTAAAAGTTGCATATCAATAAAATCAATAATTGAAGTTAACATTAAAACATCATGTATTCCAAATAATTGTAAAATAACATTAGCAATTAATAAAAATTTAGCATTAAATTCATCATTTATATAAGCTTTAATTGTTATATAAAACAAATATATTCCAATAAATATTATTGTTATTACAGCTGAAAATACAAATTTAGTTGCTAAAAATTGAGTCGTTACAATAAATATAGATACAAATTGAATTGCAATTATAAAATTAATTATATTATATATTTTTTTATTAAAATATTTTGATAATAAATCATAATAAATATTTGTATATATAAAAAGTATTAAAAATAAAAATATAAATCCATCATATATATATACATTAGAATTAAATGAAATTCCAAACATCTGTAGAAAATATATATCTTCAAATATATATAATAGTAATACTAACAAAGAAAAAAATGATAATTTCGCATATACTAATTTACGCTGTATAAAAAATATTATTAAAGAATAAATCATTATCAATATTAAAACTATAATTTTTATTGCATTTATAAAAATAGTTTTAAATAAATAATTATCTATATCCCCTTCCGATCCAATTATTATTGAATCGCGTATACCAGGTTTCCCATAAACATAATTTGATACATATATAATGATATCAAATTCCTTAGAAGGTGTTTCAAAAGTACATTCTTTTCTTTCTAAACTAGGTTCAATATTATGATTTGATCTGCAAATAATGCCACTACTAATTAATGATTCATCATATATATATACTTCATACTCTCCGTATATCCTTGGAATAATTATTTTCAATTTATTATACGTATCATTTTTCACTTTAATATGAAATGTTCCGTTTCCATAAGCAGATAATTTTTCGCCATTAAATTCGTAATTTATCCAACTACTAGGTAATTTTACTTTCAATCTTTCATCATCAGTAGCATTATTTATTTCTGATAAATTCAATAATTGATTTGGATAAAATTCCCAAATCTTATTCAATTTCAAAATTTCATTATCTTTTATTATATATTCATCATTTTCATTATTATTTAACGCAAAAACATAACTACTTATACCAAAACCAAGTAGAATAATAAGAACTACAATTTTATATAAAAAGTTTTTTTTCATAATACACCCCAGATAATAAGCAAATTCATTTCAATATATTTATTACTATTTTATCATTATTAGAAACAATAAACAATTATATAGCGTAAATTTTAAGTAATATTTTATTTTTTTATTGACAATTAATATTTAAGTATGTATACTTTGTTTTAATAAATTGATTTATCAAAACGATGATTGAGAGTAGTAACTTTGAGTGAAACATTTTAGCGAGCTGATGATAGTGAAAGTTCAGTATGTAGAATTAAAGTGAATGGACTCATGAGTGGAAGCTGAATTATACTAAGCGACTCGGGTTCTCCCGTTATAGAGATAAGATATGAATGTATCTGAATGAGATGGAATGACGATTCCAATAAGAGGTGGCACCGTGATTATTCGCCCTCTAGGTATTTTTACCTGGAGGGCTTTTTTAATTAAGGAATCAATTTAGCTAATTGTATGCCTCATTCATTCTGATTATAAATTTAAAAAAATTAGGAGGAAAAATGAGAAATGTAAATGGTAAATTTGGTAAATTTGGTGGAAGTTATGTGCCTGAAATGTTAGTAGAACCTTTAAAAGAATTAGAAAAACAATTTTTAAAATATTATAAAGATGAAGAATTTCAAAAGGAACTTGCATATTATCAAAAGGAATACATCGGAAGAAAAAATCCACTTTATTATGCAAAAAACTTAACTGAATATATTAATGGAGCAAAAATATATTTAAAACGTGAAGATTTAAATTTTACTGGAGCTCATAAAATTAATAATACCATCGGGCAAGTATTACTTGCAAAAAGAATGGGTAAGAAAAAAATAATTGCTGAAACTGGAGCTGGACAACATGGTGTAGCAACAGCTACAGTATGTGCTCTTTTCAATATGGGATGTAAAATCTTTATGGGTGAAAAAGATATTAAACGTCAAGAACTAAATGTATTTAAAATGCGACTGCTTGGTGCTGAAGTTATACCTGCTACAGGCGGTGAAAAAACATTAAAAGATGCTGTTGATGAAGCATTAATGGAATATGCAAAAACATATGAAGATACTTTCTATTTGCTTGGATCAGTAGTTGGTCCTCATCCTTATCCATTAATGGTAAGAGAATTTCAAAGTATAATTGGAAAAGAAGCAAAAGAGCAAATCCTTGAAAAAGAAAGTAAACTTCCTGATTACTTGATTGCATGTGTTGGTGGCGGAAGCAATGCAATGGGATTATTTAGCGAATTTATAGAAAATAAATCGGTAAAAATGATTGGTGTAGAACCTGCAGGATTAGGCCTTGAAACAGGATTTCATGCAGCAACTCTGACAACAGGAAAAGTTGGTATAATACATGGATTCAAATGCTATAATATTCAAGACGAAAACGGAGACCCTCTTCCTGTATGTTCAATTGCCGCTGGTTTAGACTATCCTGGAGTCGGTCCAGAGCATTCATATTTTAAAGATACCGAAAGAGTATCTTATGAAACTGCAACTGATGATGAAGCAATTAATGCATTTAAAAAACTATCAGAATTAGAGGGAATTATTCCAGCAATAGAAAGTTCACATGCAATCGCATACACTATGAAATTCGCTAAAAATTTAAATAAAGATAAAATTGTAATTATTAATCTTTCTGGAAGAGGAGATAAAGACCTTTACAGAATGAAAGAACAATTAATGCTTTAGCAAAAAAATAAGAGGTGGTTTTTTAACCACCTCTGTTCATTACTTATTTAATTCTTTTTCTATATGCATTACAATATTTGAAAGTGAATTAACATAACTTCCAAATTCATTATCATACCATCCAAATATTTTTGCATGTGTAACAGGCAACTGCAAATCCCCTTTTACACCAATATTATGAAGTAATTGAGGTGGAAGAGGTAAAAATCCAGTTTTAGTAGATGTTTCCACGCCTTCAATTACGGTTGATGCTTTAAAACCTCTTAAATCAGAAGAAACATTTTGTTTATCAGAGTATATTAAAAGACCTTTTTGTTTTCCATTAGATGCTTTTAAATATATATCATTAATATATTTAGCAGTTAATCTAGGTTCTCCAGATTCTTCTAATTTAGCTCTAAATGTTAAATCTAATGTAATTAAAGAAACTGTACTAGTAGGTACTCTTACAGAATCAGCCATAAATCCAATAGCCTTAATCTCAGGCAAAATAAATTCTAATGCTTTTGCAGCTCCAGTAGATGTTAAAATAATATTATTCAGTGCAGATCTATTTTTTCTTAAATCAGTAGCTCCTTGACTAGGAAGTCCATCTAAAATATTTTGATTATTAGTTGCAGAATGTATAGTTGACATTGAAGCTGTTAAAATTCTAGATGTTTCTATATTATCTAAAAGAGGCATCATCATATGAGATAATGCAGTAGTAGTACAACTAGCAGCTGATATAACATTATGTTTATTTGTATCATACTTTTCATGATTAATTCCATAAACTAACATAGTTGCATCATCAGGTAAAATTAATTCTTGACCGCTAATTTTAAAAGGTGCACTTACAATAACTTTTTTAGCACCAGCTAATAAATGGCCTCTTGGGCTTCTTTTTTCTTCATTTACAGATGGATCTAAAAATACACCCGTACAATCAACAACAACTTCAACATTATTATCTTTCCATTTTATTTCTTGTGGATTTCTAGTATTAGTTAAAAATTTAATATGCATCCCATCAATCGAAATTTCATAGTTTTCTTCATCTATAATACTTATCTCAAATTCATTATTTGAATATCCATACATAAATCTGTTTAAAGCGCCATATGTCGAATCATTAGTAATAACAGAAATTAAATCATTTAAATTTGTTCCAACAGTTCGACCCAAATTTATAACAAATCCATCAAAGTGCTTCGCTATCATTTGATTCCATAAAACAAGTTTACCTATTCTTCCTAGACCATTTATTCCTAAATATTTATTTTCACTCATAAAGCCTCCTATACGTATACTATAATCATACGATACATATTGTACTATAAAATTCAATAAAAGTGTATTCTTTTTTTATTTTTTTCATAAGAAACGTTTATATTTCAACAATATCACTGGGACAATATGCTCCAGCCGGACGCAATAAGCCCCGTCTTTTTCAACTTTTTTTCTTTTAATATTTTTACATTATATATTTTTTACACTGAAAAAAAATAGCAATTAATTTTAATTAACTGCTATTCCAATTCCACCAATAAATATATCCCTAAATTTCCTATCAATAATTTTAATATCAAATCCTGCATCTTTTAAAACGAATTCAGTATTTCTATTAAGATTACATCCTCCAGTAATATATTTCCATTGATGATTAGTTTTATTAAATACATATTTTAATATTCCTTCATGTGGTTCAACGTGTTCAATAAAATAAATTGTACCATTTTCTTTTAATACTCGTTTTACTTCATTAAGTCCCTCTAATTGATTTTTAACACTACAAAAAACTAAAGTGAATACAATACTATCAAAGATGTTGTCTTCAAAAGGGAGCTTTTGTGCATCCCCTTCAATCATTGTAATATTAGGATATTTCTTTCTTGCTTTAATTTCAAGACCATCCTTAAATTTAATATCAATATACGCTAATGACTTTATTTTTTCCATATCATAATACTTAAGATTTATTCCTGTACCTGGTCCAAGTTCTAACACAGTTCCATTTACATCCTCTAAAATTTCTTTTCGCATATCATCTAATCCAAATTTTTCAAAATAAAACATAAATGCATCATAAGCAAACATTCCTAAACTCATTTTTCCACTCCTACAATATAATAAAATTTTATTATTTTTCCATATTGTATCATCTAAAACACTTAATGTATATTCATTATATAATCAGTTCGCTTAATTCAATTTGTTCATTAATAATATCTATTGAATTTTTACTTTTTCTAATCATATTTATTTCTGTTTTATATGCTAAATATTCTGATGGAAAATCATGAGAAAGAAAATATAACATTGATTCAGAATACCCATATGCTCCAGCATCTAAAATCGTAATAATATCTCCAATTTCCATTTTAGGAAGGATTTGATCTATAGCAAAAAAATCAAGTCCAGTACATAATTGTCCGCCTATTGAAACAACATCATTTTCAATGTTTTCATTTAATACTTCAATTTTATGTGAATGCTTAATAAGCGCTGGTCTTAATAAATGATTAATACCACCTTTTACAAGTACAAATTTTTTATCTATGCTAGTTTTAATATCAGTTACTTCAGTTACATATACGCCTGACTCTGCTGATAAATATCGTCCACTTTCCAAAATAACTTTGAAATTATCTCTATCTAAAATATCTCTATTTTTATTAAATACATCCTTTAAATTTTTCCCAATAGAAACCATATTTAACTCGTTATTCTTTTTCTCATAATCTATTCCAAAACCACTTCCAATATCAATAGTTTTAACTTTAATACCAATTGTATTTTCAACTTTTCTTAAAAGTTTAAATGCATTTTCAAAATACTCAATAATTAACTCTTCTTTTAATATTTGACTAGCAGCAAAAACGTGAATTCCATCAATAATAATATTTTTAAAAGAATTCATTTCTTCTTTTAATTCAATTAATTGATCTTCATCAATCCCAAATTTCATTGCTCCTCCGCCCATTTGAAGTAATGAATTTTCAATTTTAAATTTAGGATTGATTCTTAAATTTACAACCTGTTTTTTATTTAATTTTTCTGCTATTTTATCAACTCTTTTTAACTCTTGAATAGATTCGATATTTATTGAATAAATACTATTTTCAACAGCAAGTGTTAGACCTTCAATTGATTTAGCAGGTCCTGCAAATACAATTTTTTTAGGATTTACACCCATTTTTAAACAAGCAGTAAGCTCTCCAACTGAAGCTATTTCCAAACCAGCTCCTATATTTTTAAAAATTTTAATGAAATTGATATTAGGATTAGCTTTCATTGAAAAGAAAACATCGATTTCTTCTGGAAAATTATCTTTTATCAATTTATATTTTTTTTCAAGTATTTCACCATCATATAGAAAAAAAGGCTTTTTAGTATTTTTTATAAATTCTATATATTTATTTGTTGGGAATCGCATATTCATTCCTTTCTAAAGAATTTAGAAATTCTTTTAATTTTTTCATACCTTTTTCAATTGCATTTGGATTTGCACCAAATGATAATCTAATATACCCTTTACCATTTGAACCAAATGCAGATCCAAAAATTGAAAGTAAATTTATTTCTTTAATAAGTGCATATGAAAGTAATTCATCATCACCATAATATGAAATATCCACAAAATAATACAGCCCTGTATTTGATTCAACAAATTTTATATTGCTAATATCTTTAAGATAATTTCTCATTATTATTTTATTTTCCAATAACTTTTCAACTACTTCTCTAGGGTTTTCTTCTAAAGCACATAAAGCGGCATATTGACTTATTGAACTAGCACATGAATTAATATACAAATGCGGTTTAACCATTTCATTAATATTTTCTTTATCACTATATATCCATCCAATTCTCCACCCAGTCATTGAATATTCTTTTGATAATGATGATACAACAACAATATTCATATCAAGTGATAAATCAGCAATTGAATATAGTTTTTCATTACCATAATTTAATCCAAGATAAACTTCATCAGATACTATAACAATATTATTTTCATTTGCAATTTCAATTAATTTTATTAACGTCTCTTTTGAAAATGCAACTCCAGTTGGATTTCCAGGATGATTTATAACTATCATTTTTGTTTTTGGATTAATAAGCTTATTTAAATTTTCAAAATCAATCTGAAATTTTTCATCAAGATCATATAAAACAGGTATAGCATCTGACATTTTAGCAATAGGCTCATAAGCTAAATATCCTGGATTTGGAATTAATACTTCATCATCCTTATTTAAAAAAGAAATCATTACAGTATAAATTGCTTCAGCAGCTCCAACAGTAACTAATGAATTATTATAATCTCCCAATTCATATCTTTTAGATATATTATCTCTTAGTTTATCAATTCCAAAATTACTTGTATAAAATGTTTCATTATTATTTATAGCATTTATCGCAGCCTCTTTAATAATTTCAGGAGTATTTAAATAAGGTCTTCCTATTCCTAGATTTACAGTATCCTTATTTGCAAGTTTATTAAGCTCTCTAATTTTAGAATATTCCATCTCCTTTATTTTCAAACTTATCATTATCTTAATGCATCCTCTAATGACAGTTTTACATTTGTTGAGTTATCCCTGTATTTTACAATAATAGGAGTTGAAATTGATAAATTATTTAAAGTAGCAAAATCAGTTTTAATCGGTCTACTTCCAGGCACAACTACTGCATTTGATGGGATTTCTAAAACTCCAAATTCATTTTTAGTAATTACTTCTTCATTTACAATGTCATAAATTGGAGTAGATGCTGTAATTACAACACCTGAAGATATTACTGCATTTTCTCTTATTAAAACACCTTCATAAATTCCTGAATTTCCTCCAACAAAACAATTATCTTCAATAATTACAGGAGATGAATTTACAGGTTCCAATACTCCACCTATTTGAACACCTGCACTAATATGACAATTTTTCCCAACTTGCGCACAACTTCCCACAAGAACATTCGAATCAAGAAGTGTTTTTGTATCAACATACGCACCAACATTAACATATGATGGTGGCATAACTATTACGCCCTCTTCAATAAAACTTCCTTTTCTAAGTGATGTTCCTCCAGGAACAATTCTTCTAGTAGCATCATTAAATTTTTTTACAGGATAAGTATCTTTATCATAAAAACTATTTCCGTTTCCAGAATAGTCTACAACTTCTCCTATTCTAAAGCCAATTAAAATTCCTTTTTTAACCCATTCATTTATTACCCACTTGCCATTTACCTTTGATGCTGATCTAATTTTACCTAAATCTAAAAGTTCAATGAATTCATTAAAATCTTCTTTAACTTTTTCAATCTCATTTTCATTAAATCCCTCGAAATATTCTTCAATTCTATTTTTTAATGTCATATTCTTCTCCTTATAAACTAACTATTTCTCTTATTATATTCTTATTTTCATTTTTCATTTCCACAAGCGGAAGTCTTACTTTTCCAGTATCCATCTTAAAAACTTTCATGGCTTCTTTAATTGGTGCAGGATTTGTTTCAATAAATGCACCTTTCATAATTGGTAACATTTTATTATGAATTTTAAGTACCTCTTCTACATTTCCACTCAAATAATTTCTTACAAGATCAGACATTTCTTTAGGATATAAATTACTTATAACAGATACCACACCATTTCCACCAAGTGACAATATCGGAAGTGTAAAACTATCATCACCACTCATAAGATTAAAATTGTCTGATTTTGAGTGAATTTTATCAATAACTTCTTGAATTTGATTTAAATCTCCAGACGCTTCTTTAACACCTATTACATTATCTAATTTTGAAATTCTATTTAATGTTTCAGTTTCAATATTTATTCCAGTTCTTCCTTTAATATTGTAAACAAGAATCGGAATATTAGTTTCATTTGAAATAGCTTCAAAATGTCTAAATATACCTTCTTGAGTTGGTTTATTATAATAAGGAGCTACAATTAAAGCAATATCTGCACCAACTTCCTCTGCGTATTTAGTATTTTCAATAGTTTTTAATGTTGAATTAGTACCAGTTCCAATCATAAGAGGTACTCTTTTATTTATTTTTTCAAAACATACTTTAATTATTTCAAATTTCTCACTTTCTGTTAAAGTTGGTGTCTCTGCAGTAGTACCTAACGCTAAAATACCGTTAATGCCATTTTCAATTTGAAATTCTATATTTCTCTTTAACTGTTCATAATCTACGTTTCCTTCATTATTAAATGGAGTTATTAAAGCTGTATATGCACCGCTAATTTTCATTATTTACCTCCTCAATAAT